>Ga0163215_100278_pt1 | contig 113042 bp, 108 predicted proteins | sample SynspAceP_FD_185934 | JGI IMG/M metagenome (GOLD analysis project Ga0163215, IMG submission 185934) | Saline lake microbial communities from Ace Lake in Antarctica - Synechococcus sp. Ace-P (Hybrid Assembly) | ecosystem: Environmental > Aquatic > Non-marine Saline and Alkaline > Saline | place...
CGGTTCAGATCAGTGCCGACGACCGGATTTCAGGCAACCTCGAATTGACGGTCAGCAATTTGCAGCTGTTTTCAAAGATCGCCGCAGGTTTCAATCCAGATATAGCCGAACTGCTCAGCCGTTTTGGCCCGATGATTGCAGCACTTGATACCAAGCCTGGCGATGATGCCACGACCCTGCCTCTCACCATCAGAAACAACCAGGTGTCGCTGGGAATTATCCCGCTTGGCGAACTGCCCTCTTTCTGAGGTCTATTCAGCGGCACCCGGCACGTCGGACTTGCCGGCGTTGCGGCCGAAGTTGGGCGCATCGGTGTCCTGTCCTGCCTCGACGATAGACCGGCGAATACCACGGGTCCGGGTAAAAAGCTCCAGCAGCTTATCGCCATCGCTCCACCGGACCGCGCGCTGCAGGGAGGAAAGATCCTCAGAGAATCGCGCCAGCATTTCCAGGATCGCATCCTTGTTGTGCAGGCAGACATCGCGCCACATCACCGGATCGGATGCGGCCAGGCGGGTAAAATCGCGAAAACCCGAGGCCGAATACTTGATCACCTCGGACTTCGTTACCGCTTCCAGATCATCGGCGGTTCCGACAATGTTGTAGGCAATGATATGCGGCAGATGCGACACGATCGCCAGCACCATGTCATGATGATCGGGATCCATCTGTTCGACCGTTGATCCGCATGTCTCCCAGAATTCGGTGAGCCGCGCGATGGCCTCGGCATCAGTGCCTGCCGGCGGCGTCAGGATGCACCAGCGTCCCTCGAACAATTCGGCAAATCCTGCTCCCGGACCACTTTGCTCGGTACCCGCAATTGGGTGTCCCGGAATGAAATGTACCTTATCCGGCATGTAAGGCTGCATCTGCCGGACCACCGACGCCTTGGTCGAGCCAACGTCCGTGACGATTGCGCCCGGTTTCAGATGCGGCCCGATTTCCCGCGCCACCGCCTCAGATGCGCCAACCGGGACCGAGACGATCACCAGATCGGCATTGGCGACGGCTTCCGCATTGGAGCTGAAATAGCTGTCCCCAAGACCAATCTCCCGCGCCGCTTCGAGCGTCGCTTCGCTTCGTGTGGCAATGGCGACATGACCGGCCAATCCCTTGGCGCGGATCACGCGCGCCAGGGACGAACCGATAAGGCCGATGCCGATCAGGGCGATAGTTTCAAACAGCGGTTTGGTCATGTTGTTCAGGCCATAAAGCTCTTCAGCGCGTCGATCACACCGAGATTGGCTTCCTCACTTCCGATTGTCATTCTGAGCGCATCCGGCAGGCCATAGCCCGCCACACGGCGCAAGATATAGCCTCGCGACGCCAGATACTCATCAGCCTCCGCCGCGGTCTTCCCCGGCGTGGTGGGGAAATGAATCAGCACGAAATTGCCGACCGACGGCGTCACCAGCAGTCCCATTGCCTCGACCGCCTCGACGACTCGGCCAAGCCATGTTTCATTGTGCTCGACAGCCCGCTCGACATGCGCCCGGTCGCCAATCGCAGCCGCACCGGCAGTAATGGCCAGAGCGTTGACATTGAACGGTCCGCGCACCCGATTGCAGGCGTCAATGATGGCTTCATGCGCATACATCCAGCCAATCCGGAGACCGGCAAGGCCGTGAATTTTCGAAAACGTTCGGGTCATCACCACGTTGGGATTGGCGGACACCAGTTCAATTCCCGCTTCGTAATCATTGCGCCTGACATATTCGGCATAGGCCGCGTCCAGCACCAGGATCACGTGGGCCGGCAATCCGGCATGCAACCGCCGGACTTCGCTGACCGGAATGTAGGTGCCGGTCGGGTTGTTGGGATTGGCAAGAAACACCAGCTTGGTCCGCTCGGTCACCGCACCAAGAAGACTGTCGACATCGCTCGTCAGGTCATCAGTGTCCGGAACAGAAACCGGGGTTGCACCGGCAGCCATGATCTGGATCTTGTAGACCAGAAAACCATGCTCGGTGAAAAGCCCCTCGTCACCAGGCGCCAGATAGGTCTGGCACAACAGGCCGAGCAACTCGTCCGACCCGTTACCGCACATGATATTGACCGGATTGAGCCCGTAGGCCCGGCTGATAGCATCGCGCAGCACATGCGCTGAACCGTCCGGATAAATCGCCAAGTTCGCATGCTGCGCCGCAATCGCTTCTGCGACCTTTGGGCTCGGGCCCAGCGGCGATTCATTCGAGGAAAGCTTATAGACCTTGGCGACCCCATGGGCGGTCTCACGCCCGGGCACATAGGCTGCGATATCCATTACACCCGGTTTCGGGCGAGGCATGTCGGTGCTGCTCATGAAGAAGTTTCCTTGCAAATTTAAAACCAAGGCCAGGATCGCCGAAATAGCCTCTCGAAGTGATCTTGTCGAGAGCGGCGCTCCTCAGACTGGAGCCTAGGGCGATTTCGCCTGACGGTGCGATGCGCGGGAGGTCTGGGGCGAGAGCACCGGTACGAACACGCGACGCGACGCCCGTGCCGCCACCGGAAGCCCTTGGTAAAGCCGCTTCTGCGCCTCGACGATAATCACGCCGGAAAACACCGGCCACAATTTCCGGCCGAGCCGTTCGAAAACCCGTTGCATCCGCAGAACCATCCCGCGCTTCGAGGGTGGAAAAAACAGCGCTTCGGCAAACGCACCGGGCGTAAAATTGCTTTCTCTCAAAATCGTCACCAGCTGTCCGCGCGAATAGGGGCGGCCCGCGCCAAAAGGCGTGTGCTCGAACCGAGCCCAAACACCACGCCGGTTGGGTGCAACGATCACCAACCGCCCCCCCGGCGCCAACACCCGCCAAAGCTCTTTCAGTGTTTCGCGCGGGTTCTCGGCAAATTCCAGGGAATGCACCATCAGCACACGATCAAGAGAAGCGTCAGGCAATGGCAGTTCTTCGTCAAACACCAACGCGGTGGCGGATGGCCCTCCGGCCGGCCAGTTCACCGCACCCTGCCCCGCCGGCATGAATGCGAAGGTCCGCTCGGCATCAGGACGAAACCGGTCGAGATAAGGCGTCGCATAGCCAAGCCCCATCAGCCGCTCACCCGGCAGGTTCGCCCAGATCGAAGACAGCGCCATGGTGACCGATTGCTCGGCAACCTTGCCAAGCCGGGAATGGTAGAACTGTCTCAAATCAACAATATCGGCGTGCATGGCGGCGAACCTGAGTGGATCAACGGATTTCGAAGGTGACCTTACACGTGAGGCCTGGACCTAACACCAGCTAAAACCGTCATTTTGGCAATGTCATGCCGATTCCTGAACGTAACGGCGTCATTTCGTGCCTTCAAAGGTGACGAACCGCGGGCTCCCGGTTATGCTCCGTATGTTGAACCAACAGGTGCAGTAGGAAACACTATGACCAGTCTCATACTCGAGCAATTTACCTGCAGGCAGGACAATTTTGGCGTCATCCTGCATGATCAGCTGACCGGTGAAACCGCAAGCATCGACGCACCGGACGGGTCGCGGATTGCAGACCGCCTGGCCCAGAACGACTGGAAGCTGACGCATCTTTTCATTACTCATCATCATCCCGATCATGTCGAAGGTATTCCGTCCCTTGCCAAAGCTTGGTCGCTCAAAATCGTCGGACCAGCCGATGAGGCGGCGAAGATCTCCGGACTGACCGAGGCAGTTGGCGATGGCGACACATTTGAGTTCGCGGGCAGAACCGTGAAGGTCATTTCGACGCCAGGCCATACCGCAGGGCATATCTGTTTTTACATTCCTGATGAGGGGTTGCTGTTTGCAGGCGACACCCTGTTCGCGCTCGGCTGCGGGCGTCTTTTTGAAGGCTCGCCGGAGGATATGTTCAACTCCCTCTCCCGTCTTGCCGAGCTTCCCGATGAAACGCGCGTCTACTGCGGCCACGAATACACCCAGTCGAACGGCCGTTTCGCCATCTCCGTCGATCCAGACAATCAGGTGCTTGCCAAGCGCATGGAGGATATCGCCGATCTCCGCTCCAAGAGGCTGCCAACCTTGCCGACCACAATAGGCTTCGAGAAAAGCACAAATCCGTTCATGCGAACCAACGATCCGGCAATTCGCAAACAGCTGGGCATGGAGACGGCAAGCGATGTCGAGGTCTTTGCCGAACTGCGCCGCCGCAAGGACAGTTTCTGACCATGAACGAGAGTCTGTCCGCCCGCGAAATCATCACCCTACTCGAGATGAAAGAACATCCGGAAGGCGGCTGGTACCGTGAAACCTTCCGCGACACCGCAGGTGGCGAACGCGGCAATTCCACCGCGATCTACTATCTGCTTGAAGGTGGCGACTGCTCGCACTGGCATCGCGTTACAGATGCCGTGGAGATTTGGCACTGGCACGGCGGCGGACCGCTGGCTCTCACGCTCTCAGCAGATGGATGCAACGCTGAGTCCTACAGGCTCGGGATGAACCTGATTTCAGGCGAGCGGCCGCAAATTGTGGTGCCTGCCAACTGCTGGCAATCCGCCGCCTCGCTTGGCGCATGGACGCTCGTTGGCTGCACGGTTGCGCCGGGATTTGAATTCTCAAGCTTTGAGATGGCCCCGCCCGATTGGCGCCCCTCGCCCTTTGAAGGCGCTCCGCTCACGCCAAAAGGCCGAGCGTGATCAGCATCTGGCCTGCATAGTAAAGCACCCACACCGCCGGGCTTGTCAGCCGCCGCAGTGAACTGGTCTCTGACATGAGAAATTTCTCCGACCCCAGAACGGCGTCGGACGCCATGAACAAAGCAGCCCCCAACAGAATCATCCCACCGAGCGTCACGCCACCAAGCCCCATAGCGGCAATCGCCAGCACATAAGCCGCCACCGGCAACGCAAGAGGGCCGGCCTTGCGGACCATCACAGTGCCCATTCCAACGCCGAACAGGATCACCGCCAGCAGCCCTGATAGCGGCGCATCGGCAAACCCCGGACCTGATGAGATAAACAGCACCGCATAGGCAATATGGGCAGCCAGAAAGCTGCCCAATCCGCCCAGAAATGCCACATCGCCCTCATGGGCCAGGAAAGCATCGCCAATCGCCGACAAAGCCAGCGCCAGTACCAGCAGCATCGGGCCGCCGACATGCAGCGCCAGAACCGCCAGCGCGCCGACAGCCGCCGTCTTGGCAACCGTCCGGATCAAAGACGACGGCCGGTTGAGCAGGAACAGATAGACCACAAAGCCCAGCGCCGAAATTGCCAAGAGCCCGGCTCCCACCAGATCAAGAGTATTGAAGAACCCGGTCACACCGGTTTCCTACCCTTGAGCAGATCCTTGGCTGCCAGAAATGCGCCTCCGGTGATCAGCAGACAGGCCACGGCAATGCCGATGCTCGCCTTGCCATGACCAAACAGGATCAAAATCAGCGTCGACAGCAAGGGCGCGGCATAGCTCGCCACGCCGAGCACCTGAATGTCGCCCTTCTTGACCCCGTAGTCCCAGGCATAAAACGCCAGACCGACAGGCCCAAGGCCAAGACCGATGACCGCCATCCATTGACCGGCAGCCTCAGGCCAGACCGTGGTTTCCAGAAAGACATGACAAACCGCAGACAGCACGGCGGAGATAATGCAAAAGCCGGCGATGACATCAGTTGGCGTCGAGCCGAACCGCCGCGACATCAGCGAATAGCCCGACCAGGTCAACGCACAAAGACCTGCGGCTCCGTATCCGAGAAGACTGCCGCCGCCAAAACCGCCCTCGGCGCCGCGCATCAGGATCAGCGCTGTCCCCGCCAGCCCCATCAACGCACCGGCAACATGATGCCAGCCCAAGCGCTCGCCCGGCAGCAGCGCCGAGCCGACAACAATCAGCAGAGGCCAGAGATAGGCGATCAGGCCGGCCTCCACAGCCGGAGCATTTCTGAGTGCTGTGAAATAGAGAAAATGATAGCCGAACAGGCCAAACAGGCCGAGCGCCCAAACTTTTGCCGGTTGCCGGAAGGCCCGGAACCGTTTCGGGTCCCGCACCATCGCGGTCAGCCCGATCAGCGATCCGATCAGAAAGCAGATAGCCGAAAGCTGGAACGGCGGCATCGTGCCGGATGCAGCGGTCAGAACCGCCAGCGCCGACCACATCACAACGGCGGAAAAGCCGGTAAGCGTGGGAATATTTTGCACTGTGTCACTCCCATCGCATACGCCGCACCACCCCGGATCGTCTCGCGAGGGCAAGCGCGCAAGTTAAATCTTGCGCGCACTCACCATAGTCGGGGAATTCGTAATTAGCCGCCAAATCTTGTGGCCGCAACAATCACCTTGCCGATCTTTGTCGGCACCTTGGCATAAACCGGTGCGTATAGGCCGGCATTCTCGTGCTTGGCGAACCAGACTTCCATGCCTTTGAGGCCACGCAGATATTGGATGCTGGACGAATTTTTCCGATAGCCGGAGTTTGGCTCAAACCGAACGGTGCAAACAATCGCATCGCCTTTGAAGCCTTTTGTACGGAATGGACGCACACTTTTCGGCGTCAGGTGCAGCGTGGCGCGGGATTCACCATCGAAGATCGGCAGACTGCGCGGGCAAACAGCAGACCCAGCAGGAAAGACCAAACCTGAGAGTGGATCGAGAACTGCACGCAGATCTCCTTTCAGCAAAGGCACCCAATCATCTGCCTTCGTCTTGCTTTCGGGCTCGTTGGTGGTTGAGCGAACATCGCCATTCTTGAAGGTGATCTCGGTTCGATGCTTTTTCTTGTCACTCGTATAGGTGACGAGAAATTTCGACGCTTCCAGCTTATCCTTGGTCACTTTCCCTGAAACGCTGGCGTTACCACGGGTTTTGGAAAAAATGTCCGACAAGGCTGAGGAGCGCAGATCGCCAGAGATCTTGTATGAGTTACCATCCAATTCCGTCAGGAATTTGGCTGATGCCACCGGAAAGCCAATCAACGACACGCTGTAGTCGGTGTGAATTTGAACCGGCTCGGCGATGGCCTGCTGTGATACGCCGATCACCAGGATCATCATGGCACCTGACAGAACCCTATTCAAACGCGACATATCAAACCCTCTCAAGTCATTTCATTTGGCGCTGACTATCAGTCCTGTCACCTGAACCCTGCCTGAACAGCACACTATTTCGGTGCGCGGGCCAAAAAATCAGCTATGTATGGCTCCAGACCCCGGAATTGCGGGTTTCAGGTCATAGACGACTTGACGCGGCTGGCTGGTCTGATTATAGACACGCGACTTCCGATAAAGGCCTGCGGTCCTTTGGGTGAGCCTCCTTTCTGGCTCGGCCCGTCCGCTGGCGAAGAGATAATAGGTGCAAAATGTCACGCAGCTGTGAATTGACCGGCAAGGCTGTACAGTCCGGAAACAATGTCAGCCACGCCAACAACCGGACCCGTCGCCGGTTTCTGCCGAATTTGTGCAATGTCACGCTGATTTCCGATGCTCTCGGCCAGCGTTACCGTCTGCGCATTACTGCCTACGCTCTGCGCACGGTTGAACATCGTGGCGGCCTCGACGCATTCCTGGCCAAGGCCAAGGATGCTGAACTGTCGATGCGCGCACGTCTGCTCAAGCGTCAGATCGCCAAGAAGATCGAAGAAAAAGCTGCTGCCTGATCAAGGCTGACAGCGTCTCGGATATGATGGCGGGCCTTGAGCCCGCCTTCATCGTTTTCCACTGGTGGCATCAACCCAGGATAAAAAAATGCGAATGATCCCTACTGTATTGCCGTTTATGGCTCTCATGGCCGCTGTCGTCGTGGCATCGAACTTCCTGGTTCAGTTCCCGGTCAATTACGCTATCGGGTCGCTCAATCTCGCCGATCTGCTGACCTGGGGCGCGTTCACCTACCCGGTGGCGTTCCTGATAACCGATCTTGCCAATCGACGCTTCGGCCCGGCCACCGCCCGTCTGGTGGTGTTCTGCGGCTTCGTGATCGCTGTTGCATTGTCGGTCTGGCTTGCCACGCCGCGCATTGCCGTGGCCTCGGGGTCGGCATTTCTGCTGGCTCAGCTGCTTGATGTCTCGGTCTTTGACCGGTTGCGCAACCGGGTCTGGTGGCTGCCGCCGCTGGTTTCGACCATCATCGGTTCCGGCCTCGACACCTTGATCTTCTTCGGGCTCGCATTCTCGCAAGCAGCCAACATCATTGGCCCGGGCGACACCTTCGCCAGTGAAACCGCTCCGTTGCTGGGCATGTTCGCCATGGACGTACCGCGCTGGGTGTCATGGGCGCTGGGTGACCTCACGGTCAAGCTGATCGTCGGACTGTCGATGCTGCTGCCCTACGGCGTGCTGATGCCGGTTCTGGCCCCGCAGAAACGCGCCTGACAAGCTGTTTTCCAGATCTGGAATGCTGATTATTTGCCGCCACCAAGGTAGCGGAATTCCAGAATCAGGTTCCGCTGCAGGATGGAATGGTTGTCGTCTGACACCAGCGTGACGAAGATACGGCCTTGATCATCCGTGCTCACATCCAGGCCTTCCATATTGTCGATCTGACTACCAAAATCAGCCTCCAGCAGCACCGGCCCGTCAACCAGGTTTCCCGGCCCCAGCCGGCTGCCCTCGATACGGCGAATGCGCATGCCGATGCCCTCGGCGATCGAAAAACGGCGCTCGAGCAGCAACAAATCGCCATTGGGCAGGAAATCACCGTCAGTGACATCGTAAGGAGGATGCCGCTTGACGAAGAACACACCTTTTGATGGTCCAGTCAGCACGGCAGCATAGATATTACCACTGGCGTTCAGGCTTTTCTCCGAGACAACAACAACCTCTCCGGCCAGCGGCGAAGCCTGCGGCGCAACCATGATCGCTTCCAGACCGCGGTTGTTGCGCAACTCATTGAGCGGTATCTGCACCGGCAGGGAACCCAGAGGCTTGGAACTGCCGGGAGCTTTGGCGGGATACACATCCACCCGGCTCTGGCGCTCGAAACTGACCAGAACCTCATCGCCGCGTACAGCAAGGCCTTCAGCGTCAACCCGCCATTTCTGATCCGAAGGCGCGCCCTCCGCGTCGAGGATAGGCGAGACCGAGAAATCAGTTATCCCGGTCAGCGCGCCATTCGGGCCGCGCTCGAACCGCCCGGCATACCATGAGCCGGTGTCCATGACGCCAAGGAAATGATCTCTGCCTTCCGACACTCGAATGGCCGACATGGCGCCGAGCGCAGCGCTGGGCGAGCTCAGCTCAAGCCCGCCGATGAACTCGAAATCCCCAAACCGTGTTTGATCGGATCCTACCTTGAAGTTGGAGATCAACCGCGATCTGATCTGCAAGGTTTCATCGTCAGCGTGAAGCGGCAGAACCGTTGAGGCCGTCAACACGGCAACGGCGCCGGCAACTATCGACAGCCGCGCAATGCTCCGGGTCGTGATCACGCCCGCTTGCGTCCGCGGCGGGATTGCGGCTCACCACCTTCATCGGCAAACAACGCCGCCAACTGCTCGGTCATCGCACCGGCCAGCTCTTCTGCGTCGACAATCGTCACCGCACGGCGATAGTAGCGGGTAACATCATGACCGATACCGATCGCAAGCAGTTCGACCGGCGAGCGGGTTTCGATCTCCTCAATCACCGCACGCAGATGCCGTTCGAGATAGTTGCCTGGATTGACCGAGAGCGTTGAATCATCAACCGGCGCGCCATCGGAAATCATCATCAGGATTTTCCGCTGTTCAGGCCGTCGGGTCAGGCGCGAATGTGCCCAGATCAGCGCTTCGCCGTCGATGTTTTCCTTGAGCAGGCCTTCGCGCATCATCAGCCCCAGATTGCGCCGGGCACGGCGCCATGGCGCATCTGCGGATTTGTAGATGATGTGGCGCAGATCATTGAGCCGTCCCGGCGTTGCCGGCTTGCCGCCGGTCAGCCATTTCTCTCGGCTTTGGCCGCCCTTCCAGGCCTTGGTGGTAAAGCCCAGCAACTCCACCTTGACGCCACTGCGCTCGAGCGTCCGGGCGAGAATGTCAGCGCAGGTCGCGGCAACCGTGATCGGCCGTCCACGCATCGAGCCGGAATTGTCGATCAGCAGTGTCACCACGGTATCGCGGAAACTCGTGTCCCGCTCCATCTTGAACGACAGCGGCTGCATCGGGTCGATGATCATCCGGGTCAGCCGCGCGCTGTCGAGATAACCTTCCTCGAGATCGAAATCCCATGCCCGGTTCTGTTGTGCCATCAGCCGGCGCTGAAGCCGGTTGGCGAGCCGCCCGACCACGCCTTGCAAATGCGCCAGTTGCTTGTCGAGGAATGCCCGGAGTCGGTCGAGTTCCGCCTCGTCGCAAAGCTCTTCTGCGGAAATTTCCTCATCGAATTCAGTGGTGAAAACCTTGTAGTCGACCTTCTCGTTGAGATCGCCGAAAGGATCACTGGATTTGCGTGTCTCGCCCGGTGTGTCGGCGTCATCATCACTGTCGTCGATGGTATCATCGTCGCCAGCTTCGGCGCCGTCCATTTCACCGGTGTCCATCTGCTCGTCAGAGGCTTCGCTTTCCTCTGCCGGTGCTGCGTCAGACCCTGCCTCTTCCTGCGAGGACTGATCGTTCTCCTCGTCGCTTCGCGGCTGGTCCTCGTCCGAGACCTCGTCCTGATCGTCCTGCTCGCTGTCGTCATCGCCGTAATCCTCGGCCATTTCCATGGCCGAGAGCATTTCACGCACCACACGGGCAAAGGCCTGCTGGTCTTCGACCGAGCCTTCGAGGGTTTCCAGCACGTTGCCGGCTTTGTCTTCGATGAAATCACGCCACAGCTCGACCACTTGGCCTGCCGACTCCGGCGGCTTGCGGCCGGTGAGCTTCTCGCGCACCATCAATGCCACCGCTTCTTCAAGTGGCGCATCCTCGCGATTGACGATCCCCTGATAATTGGCCCGCTGGTACTTGTCTTCAAGCATCGAGGTGAGGTTGTCACCAACCCCGGTCATCCGCCGTGCGCCGATCGACTCGACCCGGGCCTGCTCAACGGCGTCATAGACCGCGCGGGCATCCGGGCCTTCCGGTGCCATGCGGGCATGGACCGCATCATCATGGCAGGCTTTGCGCAGCGCCATCGAATCGCCAAGGCCGCGAGTGACCGAAAAATCATGGCTCGTCGGACGTTTCGGCAAGTCTGGCAGCCGCGCACGCTCGCCGGAAATTCCCGGCCTGTCCGTGCCGAAGACAACCTCAAGCTCATGGTCGCCGGCAATCGCCCGCACACAGCCGGTAAGTGCCCGCCGGAATGGCTCGGCGTCAACGGTACCGTTTGGCTTTGGTCGAGTGTTGTCGCCGCGTCCGGCCATGAGAATACCCGTCAGGCGGTTGCGCTGAGAACGATATTGGCGGCGCTTTCCTTCAACTCGACGCCGAACGCCCGTTGATAGTGTTCAGCCACCAGTGCCCGTTCCAGTTCATCGCACTTGTTGAGGAAGGTCAGACGGAACGCAAACGCCACATCACCAAATATTTCGGCATTTTCGGCCCAGGTGATAACCGTACGCGGGCTCATCACGGTCGAAAGATCGCCATTGATAAAAGACGACCGCGTCATGTCTGCGACCCTCACCATGCGCGAGATGGTCTCGCGACCGTCGCCCTTGGCAAATTCCTTGGCCTTGGAGGCGACGATATCGACCTCGTGATCATGCGGCAGATAGTTCAGCGTGGTCACGATCGACCAGCGGTCCATCTGTGCCTGGTTGATCTGCTGGGTGCCGTGATAGAGCCCGGTGGTATCGCCAAGACCAACAGTATTGGCTGTAGCAAACAGGCGGAACGCCGGATGCGGCCTGATGACGCGGCTCTGGTCGAGCAGGGTCAGACGGCCTGAAGATTCAAGCACCCGCTGGATCACGAACATCACGTCTGGACGGCCGGCATCGTATTCATCGAACACCAGCGCGACATTGTGCTGGTAAGCCCAGGGCAGAATGCCATCCTTGAATTCGGTAATCTGCATACCATCCCGGACAACAATCGCGTCCTTGCCGACAAGGTCGATACGGCTGACATGGCTGTCGAGGTTGACGCGCACGCAGGGCCAGTTGAGCCGTGCTGCAACCTGTTCGATATGGGTCGATTTGCCGGTACCGTGGTATCCGGAAACCATCACACGGCGGTTATGGGCAAATCCGGCCAGGATGGCGAGCGTCGTGTCACGGTCGAACAGATAATCTTCATCAAGGTCAGGCACATAGGAATCCCGCTCCTTGTAGGCCGGGACAGAGATGTCCGAATCGATGCCGAACACTTCACGTACTTTGACGGTGGTGTCTGGCAGGTTGGTGATGTCGAGGTCGATCTTGCTCATCATGTCTCCAAGGCCCGGCTAATATGCCAGAGGGCCGTCTCTCCTGTCCGATCTGCTTAGACTGTTCGCTTAGCAGAAACCAGACTGCTTTAACAATTGGTAGGCCTGGATGACGGCACGAAAACGGTCCTCTGAACCGCGGTCGCCGCCATTGGCGTCGGGGTGGTGTTGCTTGACCAGATCCTTGTAGCGGGTCTTGATCTCAGTCGATGTCGAATTTCCGGCAAGACCAAGCGTATCGAACGCTTTTCCCTCAAGCGGCTTGAGCTTGCGGGCACGAACCGGCCGGTTGGGACGGCGGGTCTCGAAAAAACCGTGCGGATCACGCATCTGCGCCTGAGCACCGGCCGAACCGGATTTTGCGGTCGATTGGGTTGGCCCACTGGCCGCCGCTCGGTCCACGCCCATTTTCCATGTCGGACGGTTCCCCGTCAGCGCCTCTTTCTGATAGCGAGCGATCTCGCCATCGGACAGGCCGGAGAAATAATTGTAGCCCTTGTTGTACTCCCGCGCATGGTCAACGCAGAACATGAAATACTGCCCTTCGGCATCACGTCCCACAGGAGCACGGTTGGTGCCGGGCTTGCTGCAGCCGTCCCACTGACATTCAGGCGCCGTAGGTTCAGCCGGACGTGCGCCTTTGCGGCGGACCCGAATGCGGTCAAAATATTTGGAATCCAGTTTCATATCGACAATTATGGTGCTCTACAGGTTTACGAACAAGGATTGACAAGGGTGATTCAAGCTGCGTACCCCGTCTCGACTTCGAATGCCACCACACAAATCGCAACAATCGAAATTTGTGACCGCGCAAGATACCCCAGGAGCATCTTCATGTCCCGCCAGAACCGCATTGAAACCGTGCTGACTGAAAAATTTGTGCCCGAACGGCTTGTGGTGATCAACGAAAGCCATCTTCACGCCGGCCATCACCATTCCGGCAGCGATGACCATGGCTCTTTCGACGGCACCGGCGAAACCCATTTCCGCATCCGCATCGTCGCTCCTGCTTTTACAGGCATGAGCCGCATCCAACGCCATCGCGCGGTCAACGAACTCCTCAAGGACGAACTCGACGGTGGCCTGCATGCGATGGCGGTTGAGGCCTCCGCGCCCGGCGAAGCTACCCGCTGGTAATCCGTATCATCTGATCCGCCCGTCACCCGACGATCAACCAGCCTGCGCCGGTCAGGCCTTGTCCATCGGCCGGATTCTCAGACGTGTGATCCTGTTACGGTCCCGTTTCATCACGATAAAGCGCTTGCCATGGAAGGTGAACGCCTGCTTTTCCTCGGGGATGGTTTGGGATTCATGGATGACCAGCCCCGCCACGGTTGTTGCCTCATCATCGGGCAATGACCAGTCGAGCGCCCGGTTGAGGTCGCGAATCGGAACTGAACCATCAACGACAATCGAGCCGTCGGCTTCCTGCCTGACGCCCTGAACCTCGGTGTCATGCTCATCGGCAATGTCGCCAACGATCTCTTCAAGAATGTCCTCGAGCGTCACCAGCCCTTCCACTTCGCCATATTCATCAACCACGATGGCAATATGGGCCTTGCGTCTCAAAAACGCATTGAGCTGGTCTGGCACACTGGTCGTGTCAGGTACGAACCAGGGCTTCTGGGCAATTTTGACCACATCCATCCGGTGCGGCTCGTGAGGGTTTTCAGCCAGCACCCGCAACACATCCTTGGCATGAACAATGCCGATGATGTTGTCGGTCGAGCCGCGCCAGATCGGCATTCTGGTATAGGGGCTTTCGAGAACCGCGCGAACATTGGCCTCGGGAGTCTCGTCGGCATTCAGCATCCGCATCGAGGTCCGGTGGATCATCACATCGGAGACTTCCAGCTCGCCCAGATCAAGCACGCCACCCAGCCGGTCGCGGTCTGCCTTGATCACCGAGCCTTCCCGGTGCAGCAGATCCACTGCACCGCGGATTTCCTCATGCGCAGAAAACATCGAGGTTTCGGACGCGAAGGTGACGCCGAACAGCGCCATGATGTGGCGCACGATCCAGTTGACGAAGCTCGACAACGGACCGACGACGACGACGAAGGCCTTGACCACAGGCGCCACGGTCATCGCAAACCGGTCAGGCGTCGAAATCGCCCAGCTCTTGGGCAGAACTTCGGCAAAAATCACCAGCAACAGGGTCATGGTCAGGGTCGCCACAGCGACCCCGGAATCGCCAAAAATCGACAACAGCACGGTGGTGGCCAGCGCTGAGGCCAGAATATTGACCAGATTGTTGCCGATCAGCAGCGCTCCTATCAGCCTGTCCTTGCGTTCGGTCAGCGCGTTGACGGTGGCCGCCCGCTCATCTCCACTGGTCTCCAGCGAATGCATGCGGGCTCGCGATGCCGCGGTCAGGGCCGTCTCTGACCCTGAAAAGAAACCCGACAAACCTATCAAAACCAGGATCGCCAGAATGGTCAGGCCGTGCTCGACCAGAGTCGCGACTATTGTTTCCATAATCATGATGCCCGCTTGCCCTCCAGGAATCGAAATACTTCGTCCGCCGGCACGTCGTCGGCAACAAAGGACTGGCCAATGCCGCGTGTCAGGATGAAGGTCAATGCACCGCGCCGGACCTTCTTGTCCTGCCCGATGTGTTTCATCAGTATATCGGTCGCCGGCAGCTCGCCTTCAATATCCGATATCCGCGTTGGCAATCCAACCTCGTTGAGATGATGCTGAACCCGTGCCGCATCATCGGGACTGGCAAGGTTCATCCGTGCCGAAAATTCATGTGCCAGCACCATGCCGATCGCCACGCCCTCGCCATGCACCAGACGCCGCCCGTCGTAACCGGTTGCCGCCTCCAGCGCGTGGCCGAACGTATGGCCGAGATTGAGCAGCGCCCGCGCGCCATTCTCGCGTTCATCCGCCGCCACCACATCGGCTTTCGCCTGACACCCGGTGGCAATTGCGCGAATCCGTGCTTCGCCCCCGGAAAACACATCGCGCCAGTTTTTTTCGAGCCAATCAAAAAACTCCGGTCGGTCAATCAGCCCGTATTTCGCCACTTCGGCATAACCGGCCCGAAATTCCCGGATCGGCAAAGTGTCCAGCACATCAGTATCCGCCAACACCAGATCCGGCTGATGAAACACACCAATCAGGTTTTTGCCATGAGATGAATTGATCCCGGTCTTGCCGCCAACCGAGGAATCGACCTGCGCCAGCAGGCTGGTGGGCACCTGCACGAAGCCCATACCGCGCCGGACAATCCCGGCCGCGAAACCGGAAAGATCGCCGATAACACCACCGCCGAGCGCCACCACCGCATCGCCACGCTCCAGCCGGGCGCCCAACACATGGTCGCAGACCCGCACCAGCTCATCGAAGCGTTTGGTTTTTTCTCCAGGCTCAAGCACCAGCGGCGCCGCATCCACTCCACCTGCAGCGAGGCTCTCAAGAAGAGCATCGAGATGCGCCGCCGCCACATTGCGGTCTGTCACAACGGCGCAGCGGACGCCGGGATTGCGTGACGCGATCTCTGCGCCCGCCTGTGCGATCAGTCCGGGTCCGATGACAATGTCATAGCTACGCTCACCAAGATCTACGCGAACGATTTCACGGGGAGAAGTTTGCGTCATAGAGCCGGCACCGTTTCCTGGCCCCTGTCCAGTCGCGCAAGCGCGATAATGGCTTCAGAGGCGATAATTTCCTTGTCGTCGTCACGCGACTGCACCGTCACGTCAGCCTTGGCATAAGCTGGATACCGCTGATCGAGCAGATCGGACAGCGTTTGCCTCGGGTTGGCGGTCTTCAACAATGGCCTTGAGTCCCGCTTTGAAACCCGCGCCCACAACACGTCCAGATCCGCTTTCAGCCACACCGACAGTCCATTGGCCAGCACCATCGCGCGGGTGGTATCATTCATGAACGCCCCGCCTCCGGTCGACAAGACGCGAGGACCGGTTTTCAGCAACCGCTTGATCACGCGGGCTTCCAGAGCCCTGAATTCGGGCTCACCATAAGCTTCGAACAGCTCCGGAACCGTCATGCGCGACACCCGTTCGATCTCGTGATCGGAATCGACAAACGGAATCTCGAGCATCTGCGCAACCAGTCGCCCAATCGCTGATTTACCGGCCCCCATCAGGCCGACAAACACCAGATTACGTTGGCCAAGCACACGCCGCGCCTTTTCAATATCCTGTTCCAGCGCGATAGCCTGCGGTTGCGTCAACTGTCTCCCCCGCCCTCGGGCCAATGATCCGTGTCCTCTATTGGCCATGTCCGACGGCGCGTCAAGCACACCCGGGTTTCCGTATCGACCTTGAAACAGCGCGCGTGCTGCCGCATAACACTCCCATCACCAGTTCGCCGGAGTGCTCATGCCATCCCTGTTTCGGTTCCTTTTTCTGTGCGCTGTGCTTGCTGGCATCGCCTATGGCGCCATGTTCGCGTTGATCATCTATGTTGAACCCGTGGATCGCGAAGTTACCGTGCGCGTCCCTACCGATAAACTCAACAACTGACAGGACCCGTCCAACTCATGCGCGATCTCAGCGCCGCCAATGCCGAAGCGTTTCTCGAAATGATGAGTGCGGAGCGTGGTGCGGCCGACAATACGCTTGAGGCCTACCGCCGCGACCTTGATGATGCCTCCGCTACGCTTAAATCACTTGGAACCACGTTGGTGAAAGCTCAGGCCGATGACATCCGCGGCGTGATCGGCGATTTGGCAACCCGCGGGTTTTCGCCTGCATCGCAGGCCCGGCGGCTTTCCGCGCTCCGTCAATTCTACAAGTTCCTGCACGCCGAGGGGTTACGCAGTGACGATCCGACCGGCGTGATCGATTCCCCGCGCAAGACGCGTCCCTTGCCCAAAGTGCTCAGCATAGATGACGTGTCCCGGCTGCTGGCGCAGGCCGAAGCCGACATCACAATGGCTCAGGACAAGGAGGAAGCGCTGCGACGGATCCGCTTTCGTGCACTTCTGGAGCTACTCTACGCCACGGGAATGCGGGTCAGCGAACTGGTCGGCCTGCCCTACCGCGTCCTGGCTGACGAAGGTCGGTTTCTCATCATTCGCGGCAAGGGTGCCAAGGAACGCATGGTTCCGATGTCCCGTCCCTCCCGCGCGGCACTTGATACCTGGTTGAATGCGATCGGAGACGCAGCCGAGGAAGCGGGGTTTCTGTTTCCGGCAAATTCAGCAGAGGGGCACCTCTCGCGCCAGGTTTTCGCCCGTGAGTTGAAGGAGCTTGCCGGTCGCTCTGGCATACCAGTTGCAAAAGTCTCGCCGCATGTACTGCGACACGCTTTCGCCAGCCATTTGCTGGCTGGCGGCGCTGATCTGCGCGCCGTTCAGGAATTGCTCGGTCATGCCGACATTTCCACCACTCAAATTTACACGCATGTGCTTGATGAGCGGCTGCGGCAGCTGGTCAATGAACACCACCCTCTTGCAAAAGCCACAAAAAGTCGCGATTAAGCTCGTTCGCAACACGCCAGACCAAAGCGTGACAGAAATGTCGGACTACGCTTGACTGGTCGTGGCGATAAAAATGCGATGGCCCGCGTGGAAAAACTCAATGCACAATTATCTTGATTTCGAAAAACCGATCTCCGACCTGGAAGGCAAAATCCTCGAATTGAGGAAGCTCGCCAACGAGGATGAGAGCATCGACACCGGCGATGAGATCGCCCGGCTCGAAACCAGGGCCCGCGATGCCATGGCCGAGATCTATGGCAAACTCAATCCATGGCAGAAAACGCAGGTCGCAAGACATCCCGACCGGCCGCATTTCAATGATTACGCCAAGACCTTGTTCGATGAATTCACCCCGCTTGCGGGTGATCGCAAATTCGCCGAGGACGCGGCAATCCAGGCAGGTTTCGCCCGCTTCCGCGGCCAGCCGGTTGTTGTCATCGGCCAGGAAAAGGGCCACGATACAAAAACCCGCATCCGTCACAATTTTGGCTCCGCGCGCCCGGAAGGCTATCGCAAGGCTATCCGCATCATGGAACTGGCCGACCGGTTCCGGATTCCAGTCATCACGCTTGTCGATACTGCTGGCGCCTATCCCGGCGTGGGCGCCGAAGAACGCGGTCAGGCCGAAGCCATCGCCCGCTCGACCGAGACCTGCCTCAATCTCCGCTCACCGCTGATCTCGATCATCATCGGCGAAGGCGGCTCCGGCGGGGCAATCGCGCTCGCCACCGGAAACCGGGTCTATATGCTCGAGCACTCGATCTATTCGGTTATTTCGCCCGAAGGGGCCGCCTCTATCCTCTGGCGCGATGCGACACGGGCTCGCGATGCAGCCACTTCGATGAAAATCACTGCCGAAGACCTGCGTGATCTGGGCATCATTGATGGCATCATTCCCGAACCGGTGGGCGGCGCCCATCGCGACCCTGAAAGCGTGATCGCCCGCGCTGGCGACAAGATATCAGCCGCACTGGAAGAAATGTCAGGGCGTACTGGAGATGAGTTGCGGGCCGATCGCCGCAAGAAATTCCTCGAGATCGGTCGGCATATCGGTTGACGACCGCCCCATTCGGGCCACATTTAGAACGCCAATAAAACAATCCGCGTGTCAGCCCGTGGCGCCCCTAAGGATTAACTGGCGCTGTGGACAAGAAATGGCCGCGCGCATTCGGGTTCATGACGCAATACCGGCAGACAGTCCCTCCAGACCGGTTGGAGACGCGCCTGCCGCAATGCCGCCGGAATAGTAATGCTTCATGAACCATGTTGGTAGTAATATTGCGTTCAAATGCCATGCATGAAATCGTTTTGGAAGCGATCCAAAGCCCCAAAGCTGGTAGCTGCAAAGTCCAAGAGACCCCATGAAACCTATTCGAACACTGCGTTTCCTCCCTATCCTGCTTCTGGGTCTGACCGGTTGTCAGGATGCGCTCAATTCCGTTTCCAACAAAGTCGAACATCCGCTGCCTGCCAAGCTCGTCAACAAGATGAAGGCGCACGACATGAGCACGCGGTCGCCGATCATGATGCGCATTTTCAAGGAAGAGGGCATCCTTGAAGTCTGGAAGCAGAAGGGCAATGGCCGTTTCGACATCATTGCCTCCTACGAGATCTGCAAATGGTCCGGCAAGCTCGGTCCCAAATTCAAGGAAGGCGACCGGCAGGCGCCTGAAGGCTATTACCGGATTTATCCGGCACAGATGAATCCGAATTCGAGCTATTACCTGTCCTTCAACATTGGCTACCCGAACAGCTACGACCGGTCCTACGGCCGGACCGGCTCCAATCTCATGGTTCACGGCGCCTGCTCATCGGCAGGTTGCTACTCGATGACCGACGAACAGGTTCTGGAGATTTACGGCTTCGCCCGTGACGCCTTCAAAGGCGGACAGGAATATTTCCTGGTTGAGGCATTGCCGTTCCGCATGACCCCGGAGAACATGGCGCGGCACCGCGACAGCGAGAATTTCGAGTTCTGGAAAATGTTGAAAACCGGTTATGACCATTTCGAGCTGACAAAGCGGCCGCCAAAGGTTGACGTGTGCAGCCGTCAGTATGTTTTCAATCAGGTCCCGCAGATCGAGAACGCCGCCTTCCTGGCCAACGCAACCTGCCCGCCAGCAAGCGTGCCGACCACATTGGCGTCCGCCTACTACGCCTATGAGAAGAACTGGAACCAGGATTTCATCAAGGCCGTGGCCAAATATGATCGCCAAGAAGCCGATCAGATAGCTACCAATGAAGCCCGGGCGGAAGCCGAAGCAAAGCTGGCCATGCGCGAAGCCGAAAAAGCAGCGCGCATCGCTGCCAATGACGGCCAGTCCCCCGCGGTTCCGGTCCTCAGCCTGTTTTCCACCGGCAACCCGCTCAAGGCTTTGACCCCGAATTCGGTTCCGCCCGCTGCGGATGGCAACGCGCCTCCTGCGGCAACGGTTTTGGGCGATGCCTCGTCCGGGCAAGACTTGCCGTCTCCAGATACAGCAGGCGTACCGGTCCCCACGCCGAACCCGGTGGTATCACCCCAGGTCGCCAATGCCGGCCTAGCACCTCAGGCTGGCCAGTCGGAAAAGCCATTCTGGAAAATCTGGAGCCGCAATTGAGCGGCGGCAACGAAAGCGTGCTGGACCTGCGCGGCCTGAAATGCCCGCTTCCTGTCCTCAAGACCCGTAAATACATGCGTGACCTGGCCACTGGCACACGCTTCAGGATCGAGACTACCGACCCGCTGGCGGTGATCGACGTTCCACATTTCTGCCGTGAGGACGGGCATCAGTTGCTCGACAGCGCCCCGGTGGATGGCGGCCATGTCTTTGTCATCGAAAAAGGCTGAGCTTCGATAGCAAACTGCTTGCGTGAACGGTCCTACAGCGCCGCGTATCCCTTTGAAATGATGCATGTACGTTATCGTTCAAATGAATCCATTTGAACGCGACATGCATTAACCCCGGGCTGGCATTCCCGGAATTGCCAAAGGGTTATCAGTCAGCGCATCACGGTCGGGACGGCCAATTCCCGGCTCCCCGGCGAAGGTTGAAAACAACTCTGCGACAAATCCTTCCGGCATGTCGCGCGTGATCACCACCAGTCTCGTTTCCTGTTTGGCCCCTTCCGGCCAGCCCAGCAGCCGCACCGGTTCAGACATCAGGCTCTGCACCGCATGCAGCACGAGCGGCCGTAACGGGTCATCCGACAGCTTGATGATGCCCTTCATCCGCAAAAGGTTCGGTCCGTGAGCCGATCGCAACAGGTCAATGAACATCGCAAGCGCTTCAGGCGTGATCGCCTTTTCAAACACTATCGAATCGGCTCGAATGTGCTGATCGTGACGGTTCGCATCATGTGCGTGGTGATCGCCATGATGGTGGCCCGCATGTCCATGGACATGATCATCCTGTCCTGAACTCAGCCACCGCGCCACGTCAAGACTGCGGTCAACCGGATCATAGGCACCGGTATCAAACAGGCCTCGCGCAGTCAGATCCGGATCATCACTGCTGATCACCCGCGCCAATGGATTGAGCCCTTCGAGCCTCAACTGGAGCGCATCGCAATCATCAGTGAGCCCAGCCTTCGACAGCACGAGCGTGTCGGCCACCGCCACCTGCCGGCGCGCTTCGTCGTGATTATCAAGCGTCGCCAGGCCATTGACGGTGTCGACGACTGTCACCACCCCTTCAAGCCGGTAGGATTGGCCCAATGCAGGGTGGCCAATGACAGATTGCATCACCGGCACCGGATCAGCCAGACCGGTGGTCTCGATCACCACGCGCGAGAATGGCCGGATACGTCCCGACTGCATCCGGTCCATCAGATCGGCCAGCGTATCGACCAGTTCGCCGCGCACCGTGCAGCACAGACATCCATCAGACAGCTCAATGACACCATCACTTGAGCTCTCAACCAGCAGATGATCAATGCCGACATCACCGAATTCATTGATGATCAACGCTGCATCGCTCAGCCACGGATCGCCGATCAGGCGATTGAGCAGCGTTGTTTTCCCCGCCCCCAGAAACCCGGTCAGAATTGACACAGGCACGCCACGCGGGGCGCTCCAGGTGCGCTCTGATTGGGTCTCGGCAGTCATCAATTGCTCGTTTCTCTGAATCAGATTTCTGGACGAGGAACCGGAATCGGCACACCCGGTCGCAGTGGAATCATCTCGCCAGCATTCGCCGGCGCGGTGAAAGCCGATGCGGCAAATGGTTCAACTTGCCCGGAAAGCGTACCGCCCGGCCTCGGCACTGGGATCGGAATCCGCGACAAAGCCACTTCAACACTTGCGCGCGGAAGGTCTGCCGGAGCCTGCACCAGACGCGGTTCACGCGTCATCGGCACAAGATAAGGTGAATCGAGCACCATCTTGCCTTCAACATCACGGCCCTCGTAACGCGCAGCGCGCGCCTTCGCCGTGCAGATGTCGCCGGAAATATCGGCCACCCGATCACGGCCATCGCCATAAGGCGCAAGGCTTTGAAGGCTGGAGCTGCCCCAGGCGGTTGTTGTCAGGGCCTTGTGAAGCAGCCGTGCGGATTCCTCCGCCCGCGCCTCCTGAGAGGGCGCGCCGAAAACAACACTGACCACGGTTTTCCCGTTGCGGGTCGCCGACGAGACCTGATTGAAACCCGATGCGCAGATGAATCCGGTTTTCATGCCGTCGGCATCGGGAAACCGGCCGATCAACAGATTGTAGTTGGTGTAGCTCTTCTTGCCCGCCGCAAAGCCTTCATAGGCGAAATAATGCGCAAACTCGGGAAACTCGCGCCGCAACGTGACCGCCAGCAGCGCCATGTCGCGGACGGTCGTGTACTGGCCATCGCCCGGCAACCCGTTGGGATTGACGAACCGAGACGAGCTCATGCCGATCTGACGGGCGGCGGCATTCATCTCCTGAACAAACGCCTCCTCGGTTCCCGACACGGCTTCGGAAATTGCCACGGCGACATCATTGGCGGATTTGATCATCAGATATTTCAAAGCCGAATCCAGCGGGAACCGCTCTCCCGGCTTGAAGTACATCTTGCTCGGCGGCTCCTTGGCGGCATGAACCGACATGGTCACAGGCGTTTCCATCGTCAACTGGCCTGATTTGACCGCCTTGAAGACCACATAGATAGTCATGAGCTTTGTCAGCGAAGCCGGATACCAGCGCTGGAACGCTTGCTCGTGCTCAACCACACGGCCTGAACTCACATCCACGGCGATCTTCGGATTGGCCAGCGCACCGCCCGAAGACACCGCGGCAAACACCAGAACTGCCAATGCTGCGCCCACACGGCGCGACTGTAACAATAAGCTCATTCCGGACTTCCGATTTTCCAGTGTTTCAAACGGCTTCTCGATGCAATTTGGACAATCAGCGGTATGTTCGCAGTCGCTAATGCGCCGCTTTTCACTCGTCATGCTCCACTACTTAGCCTATATGGCAGACAGATGGCAAAAGGCGATAACAAGTTTTACCCGGTTGCCGGACATCACAATCACGAAGCCACAGAGGTGTAAAATGCAGCTTGTCGATGATGTTGTTTCCATGAAAGACGAAGTCACGGAATGGCGCCGTACGCTCCACGCCGATCCGGAATTGCTGTACGACGTGCACAACACTGCCGCTTTCGTTGCCGACAAGCTCAAATCTTTTGGTTGCGATGAGGTCGTCCCCGGCATTGGCCGGACCGGTGTTGTCGGTATCATTCACGGCCGCCCCGGCGGCAACGGACCGGCCATCGGCCTGCGCGCCGATATGGATGCACTGCCGATCAACGAAATCACCGGCGCGCCCTGGGCCTCGCGTACGCCCGGCAAAATGCATGCCTGCGGTCATGACGGTCACACCGCGATGCTGCTGGGCGCTGCCCGTCATCTCGCTGCAACCCGTAATTTCACCGGTTCGGTGGCAGTAATCTTCCAGCCTGCCGAAGAAGGCGGCGCTGGTGGCCGCGAAATGGTCGAAGACGGCATGATGGAGCGCTTTGGCATCACCAAGGTCTTCGGCATGCACAATTTGCCGGGCCTGCCTGTCGGTCAGTTCGCCATCCGCAAGGGACCGATCATGGCGGCCACCGACATTTTCGATGTCGTCATCAAGGGGCGCGGCGGCCATGCTGCGATGCCGCACCAGACCATCGATCCGATCGTTGCCGCCTCGGCCATCGTCTCCTCGCTCCAGTCGATCGCCTCGCGCAACGCCAATCCGCTGGAATCGGTGGTGGTCTCGGTGACCAAATTCATCGGCGGATCGGCCTACAACATCATTCCCGAAACAGTTGAACTGGCCGGCACCGTCCGCACCCTTTCGGCGGAAATGCGTGATCTGGCTGAAACCCGGATCAACGAGATTGTCCGTGGTGTCGCCGCAGCCCACGGCGTGGAAGCCTCGGTGAATTACCTTCGCAACTATCCGGTGACCTTCAACCATTCTGACGAGACCGACTTCGCCGCCGATATCGCCGAAAGCGTTGCCGGTGCTGGAATGGTCGAACGCGAGCAGCCACCAACCATGGGCGGCGAGGATTTCTCCTTCATGCTCGAAGCCCGCCCCGGCGCTTTCATCTTCATGGGCAATGGCGACACCGCCGGCCTGCATCACCCGGCCTACGACTTCAACGACGACGCCATTCCGGTCGGCGTGTCCTACTGGGTCAAACTGGCCGAGAAGGCGCTTGCTGCCTGATTCACAATCGCGTGGCTTTTACATTCCGACCGGGCGGTTCTTCTTGTTGAAGAGCCGCCCGGTTTTCTGTATGCACTCTTTCGCGTGGTCCCGTAGCTCAGGGGATAGAGCACAGGATTCCTAATCCTGGGGTCGAAGGTTCGAATCCTTCCGGGATCACCACCCTACCTCACTCCATATTCAGTCAGATCGCGCTTTGCCCGTCACGCCAGCACAGCATCGCCACGCCGTGCCCGCGACTTGAGCAGAATCAATGTCATGATGCCGATATTGAGGAAGTTCCAGGCGATTCCGTTGAGGAAGGCGGCCTGGTAGGATCCGGTCAGGTCGTAGATCCATCCCGACATCCAGCCGCCCAGAGCCATCCCGATGATTGTCGCCATGATGACGAAGCCGACCCTTGCGCCGGCTTCCTTTGCCGGAAGATATTCGCGCACGATCAGAGCATAGCTCGGAACGATCCCGCCCTGCGACAGGCCGAAGATCAGGCTGACAACGTAGAGCGGAACCATCGCGTCAAACGGCAGATACAAAAACAAGGCGATGCATTGAAGCGTCGACCCGATGAGAAGTGTTATCACCCCGCCAAGCTTGTCGGCGATCAGCCCTGATACCAATCGCGACACGACGCCACCCATCAGCATCAGCGACAGCATCTCGGCGCCGACAGTGGGGCCATAGCCGAGGTCTGCGCAGTAGGACACGATGTGGACCTGCGGCATCGACATCGCCACGCAGCAGCCAATCCCGGCCAATCCCAGCATCCATTGCAGCGCGGTGGGCGAAAACCGCACCGATCGCGCATTGGCCAGCGACATCCTGTTGGCATGCGTTGTTGCCTCGTCCGGAACCCGGGCTCTGAGCAGAAGCGAAAGCGGAATCATCAGCACCACCGGCACAACCGCCAGCACCATATAGGCCGTGCGCCAGCCATGCTCGCTCAGAACACCGCTCAACAGAAGCGGCCAGATTGCCCCCGACAGGTAGTTCCCGCTTGCAGCAATCGCCACAGCAATGCCGCGCCGCCGGTAGAACCAGTGTGAAATATCGGCAATCAGCGGCCCGAAGCCCACCGCCGTACCAAATCCGATGATGAACTGCATCACCGACAGCATCACAATCGAACCGCTCATCGAAGCAAGCGCGAAACCCGCCGCCATAGTGATCGCCGATGCGATCAATGCGACTGTGACACCAAACCGGTCGACAGCACGTCCGATCACCAGATTGCCCAGCGCAAAACCAATCATCGTTAAGGTGTAGGGAAGCGACGCATCGGCCCGGGCAACGGCAAATTCAGCCTGAACCGCTGGCATAATGACAATGATCGACCACATCCCGACATTGCCGAGAACGGCAATCGCCAGGGTCACGCCGAGCCGCGTCCAGGAGTACCGGCTATCGAGGGTTTCAGACTCACTCATGCCGGCCACGTTATTTCGGAGATTCGGGTTTGTATAGACGATTGCGGCGAGGTCAGCGTCAGGCAGCCTTCACCGCCACATCGCGATTGGAATTTGCCACGTCCCTCTGGCATCTGTACTGCTTCCAGACACTACGGAATGCGGGAGGAGACGCCAGATATGAAGACATCAATTGCATTGCTCGGCACCGGGCTGATGGGGCTGCCGATGGCACGGAGGCTGCTCAGTGCCGGCCATTCGCTGACGGTCTGGAACCGGGATGCTTCTAAGGCCGCACCGCTTGCGAGCGAGGGCGCCCGACTGGCTGACAGCGCCGCAGATGCGGTGAAGGGCGCCACCCACATCATCATGATGCTGACTGACGGCACGGTCGTGAGCCATGTCCTGTTTGAAACCGGCGTGGCCGAGGCCATAAGTTCCGGCGCAACCGTCATCGACATGAGCTCGATCCAGCCAAGCCAGGCCCGCGGCCATGCCGAACGTCTTTCCAAGCTGGGTATTTTTCATCTTGATGCTCCGGTCAGCGGCGGCACCGGTGGAGCGGAAGCAGGAACGCTTGCGATCATGGCCGGTGGAGACCAGCAGATATTCGACAACGCGGCAGGCCTGCTTGGCGCAATGGGCCGCGCCATCCGGGTCGGCCCAACCGGCGCCGGTCAACTGGCCAAGCTCGCCAACCAGGCCATCGTCGGCATCGCCATCGGCGCGGTCGCCGAAGCAACACTTCTGGTGTCCGAGGGCGGCGGCGATCTCGATGCATTCCGGGCAGCACTCGCTGGCGGCTTCGCCGATTCGACAATCCTGCAAGTGCACGGACAGCGGATGCAATCTCATGATTTCGCACCCCGCGGTCGCGTGTCCGTCCAGATCAAGGATCTCGACAACGTGCTCTCCGAAGCCCGGGAACTCGGCATCAATCTACCGATGGTACAAGCGGTTCGCGACCGTTTCGTGCGATTGGCCGATGAGCTTGACGGCGGCAACCTTGACCATGCCGGCCTGTTCGTCGAATTGCTTGATCTCAATGGGCGTTCTACAACGCCACGCGTTTGACCGCAAAATCCAAGCCATCAATGGTAGAGCATGAATAGTACCTCAACGACAAAAAGACGCCGCATCTCCATCCTCGGCGCTACCGGCTCCATCGGCCGAAACACGCTTGATGTGATGGCGCATCTCGGTGGCCGTGAGGTGTTTGAAGTTCCTGCCATAACCGGAATGAGCAATATCGGGCTGCTGGCAGAGCAGGCACGGCATACCGGTGCCGGCTTTGCCGTGACAGCGGACCCGGACCGCTATGACGATTTGAAGTCTGCGCTTGCGGGATCCGGCATCGAAGCCGGAGCTGGCCCCTCGGCATTGATCGAGGCAGGCCAACGCGCCACCGATCTATTACTGGCTGGCATCGTCGGCATTGCCGGTCTGACACCGACGCTCGCAGCCGTTGCCGGTGGCGCCGACATCGCCCTTGCCAACAAGGAATGCCTGGTCTCCGCTGGCGATCTCTTTACCGCGGCGATGATCAAGGGCGGCGGTAAACTGCTGCCGGTCGACAGCGAACACAACGCGATCTTCCAGGTGTTGGAAGAAAACCAGCGTCATGCTGTCGAACGCATCATCCTGACAGCTTCCGGCGGTCCTTTCCTCAATTACACGCGCGAACAGATGGCGGCTGTAACACCTGAAACCGCAGCCGCTCACCCGAACTGGTCCATGGGCCTCAAGATCTCGATCGACAGCGCTTCAATGTTCAACAAGGCGCTCGAAATGATCGAGGCGCGGCACCTCTTCGGCATGCGCCCGGACCAGATCGAAGTCATCGTTCATCCGCAGTCGATCATCCATTCAATGGTCGGCTACAGCGATGGCTCGGTCCTGGCTCAGCTTGGCGCTCCTGATATGCGCCACGCTATCGGATACGCCATCGCCCATCCCCGCCGTGCCAATCTTCCCATTGAACGGCTCGATTTCGCCAAGCTGGCCCGGCTCGATTTCGTCTCACCCGACGAGACCCGTTTTCCGGCTCTGGCGCTTGCCCGCACCGCCATGCAGCGTGGCGGATTGCAGGGCGCGGTCCTCAACGGGGCCAAGGAGATTGCGCTGGAAGCCTTCATCGCTGGCCAGATCGGCTTTCTGGAAATGGCGGACGTCGTTGCCGCCGCAATGGACAAGCTCAATGACGGCCGTGTGGCTCACACCATCGAAGATGTCTATGCCGCGGATCGCGATGCCCGTGCCGTGGCCACATCGCTAATGCGCCAGCCCTCCTGATCATCTCATAAAACAAGGGCGGATCCGAAGACCCGCCCTTGCATAAAATGTTGATGCCTTGAGCCGTATCAGCCTGCAGCTGTCACCGCCCGCTTGGCCATCACCTTGACCAGATTGGCCCGGTAAGCCGATGAGGCATGAATGTCCGCCATCAGATCGGAATCGTCGACCGTGACGCCATCGAGCGCCCCTGCCGAAAAGTTCGATGCCAGCGCCTTCTCCATATCCGCCTGCCGGAACACACCGTCCGAGCCCGCGCCGGTAACCGCCACCCGCACCGATCCATCGCCATGTTTGGCAACAAACACGCCTGCCATCGCATAGCGCGAGGCCGGGTTGGGGAACTTGGCGTAGCCGCATTTCGAAGGCGCGGTGATTTCCACCGCGACGATCAGTTCGCCATCATCAAGCGCTGTGTCGAACATACCGGTGAAGAAATCATCCGCACCGATTGAGCGTTTGTTGGTGACGATTGTGGCACTGAGCGCCATCAGCCCCGCCGGATAATCCGCCGCCGGGTCATTGTTGGCAATCGAGCCGCCAATGGTGCCCATATGCCGCACATGCGGGTCGCCGATATGAGCGGCCAGATGAGCCAGCCCCGGGCAGGCCTTGGCGATTTCAGCTGAACTTGCCACTTCCGCGTGGGTGGTCGCAGCCCCGATCCGGATCGAATCGCCATTCACGGAGATGCCTTTCATCCCAGCGATATGACGAAGATCCACAAGGTCCGAAGGAGCGGCGAGCCGCTGCTTCATCGTCGGCAGCAGCGTCTGTCCGCCGGAGAGGTACTTGGCTTCATCATTCGCTGAAGCCAGCTTGACTGCGTCCTCAACCGAGGAGGCGCGGTGATAATTGGTTGCATACATGATGTCTGCCTCCCTTTCTTACTGTGCCGACCCGAGCGCTGCCCAGACCCGTTGCGGGGTCGCAGGCATTGTCAGGTCATTGTTGCCGATTGCGTCTGTGATGGCATTGATCAACGCCGGCGGAGAGCCGATCGCGCCGGCCTCGCCGCAGCCCTTGATACCAAGCGGGTTGGACGGACATGGCGTCTCCGTGGTCGAAACCTGGAACGACGGCAGATCGTCGGCGCGCGGCATGGTGTAATCCATGTAGCTCGCCGTCAGCAGCTGACCGGTTTCCGGATCATAATGCGTGCCTTCCAGCAATGCCTGACCTATGCCTTGCGCCACCCCGCCATGCACCTGACCTTCGACGATCATCGGATTGATGATCTTGCCGAAATCATCGGCGGCCACGAACTGCACAACTTCGGTCTTGCCGGTTTCCGGATCAACCTCCACTTCGCAGATGTAGCAGCCGGCCGGGAAGGTGAAGTTGGACGGATCGTAGAACGCGCCCTCTTTCAGCCCCGGCTCCATGCCTTCCGGCATGTTGTGCGCGGTATAGGCGGCCAGTGCCATCTGGAACCACGGCACGCTCTTGTCGGTGCCTGCGACCTTGAGCTCGCCATTCTCGATGACGATATCGCTTTCATCGGCTTCCATCAGATGTGCTGCAAGTTTTTTGGCCTTGATTTCGACCTTGTCGAGCGCCTTGACCACCGCCGACATGCCGACAGCACCCGAACGCGAGCCATAGGTACCCATACCCATCTGCACCTTGTCGGTGTCACCATGGATGATGGAGACCGTGTCGATGCCAACGCCGAAGCGATCGGCAACAAGCTGGGCGAAGGTGGTTTCATGGCCCTGGCCATGGCTGTGCGATCCGGTCAGCACTTCAACCGTGCCCACCGCATTGACCCGCACTTCAGCCGATTCCCAAAGCCCGACACCGGCGCCGAGCGACCCCACTGCGGCTGACGGCGCGATGCCGCAAGCCTCGATGTAGCAGCTCATGCCGATACCGCGCAGTTTGCCGCGGCTTTTGGCTTCAGCCTTGCGTGCCGGGAACCCGGCATAGTCGGAGGCTGTCATCGCGGCATTGAGGGAAGCCTCGAAATCACCTGCGTCGTAGCACATGATAACCGGCGTCTGATGCGGGAACTCGCGGATGAAGTTGGTCTTGCGCAACTCCGCTGGCGAGACTCCAAGCTCACGGGCAGCCGTTTCCATGGTGCGTTCCATGAGATAGGTCGCCTCCGGCCGGCCGGCACCGCGATAGGCGTCCACCGGCACGGTATTGGTATAGACCGTCCGCACATTGGCGTGGATCGCCGGAATATTATACTGGCCCGACAGCAGCGTCGCATAGAGATAGGTCGGAACCGAGCTCGAAAACAACGACATGTAGGCGCCGAGATTGGCGATCGTGTCGACCTTGAAGCCGGTGATCTTGTTGTTCGCGTCAAACGCCATTTTCACGGTCGTGACATGGTCACGGCCATGGGCGTCGGTCAGGAAAGCTTCCGTCCGGTCACAATTCCATTTCACAGGAACACCAGTGCGCTTGGACGCCCACAGGCAGACGATCTCTTCCGGATAGATGTAGATCTTCGATCCGAAACCGCCGCCCACATCGGGTGCGATTACCCGAAGCTTGTTTTCAGGCGCCACGTTGTAGAAGGCGCTCAGCACCAGCCGCGCCACATGCGGGTTCTGCGAGGTGGTCCAGAGCGTGAAGTGATCTTCCCCCTCGTCGTAAACACCCAGCGCCGCGCGCGGTTCCATCGGATTGGGAACCAGCCGGTTGTTGATGATCTTCATCTCGGTGACATGCGCAGCCGACGCGATCGCCGCATCAGTTGCAGCGCTGTCGCCGATCTCCCAATCGAAAATCAGATTGTTCTTCGCTTCCGGATGGATCTGCGGTGCGCCGTCCTTGAGCGCCTCGACCGCAGACGTCACCACCGGCAATGTCTCGTAGTCAATGACGACAGCTTCAGCCGCATCCCGCGCCTGCGCCTTGGTGTCAGCCACCACGATGGCGACCGCGTCACCGACATAGCGCACCGTATCCTGGGCCAGCGGACGCCAGGCGCCCATGTTCATCGGCGAGCCGTCCTTGGAGTGGATCATCCAGCCGCAGATGATGTTGCCGATCGCATCTTCGGCAAGCTGGTTGCCATTGAGAATCCCGATCACGCCCGGCATTTTTTCGGCAGCAGAACTATCGATGCTCTTGATCTTCGCATGTGCATGCGGCGAGCGGACAAAATGCGCCTGCTTCATGCCCGGCACAACCATGTCGTCGGTATACCGGCCCTTGCCGGTGATGAACCGCTTGTCTTCCTTACGCGCCACGCGGGCGCCGATGCCTTCCATTCCCATGTCTCAAACTCCTCCGGTTGGGTGATGGAGAAAAGCCGGTGCGGAATGTTTCGGTCGAGCTGCCGGATTGAATTCCGAAGCTGATACAAAAGCCGGATTGCCTGCCCGGCTCGAGCGCTTCAGATCACCAATCCCTCGATCGCCTCTCGATAGTCCGCATTGTCCGCTGCCTTTCGCCACTGCCTGTTCAGGCATGCCTATTCAGCTGCGACCTTTGCCCCATCGCCCATTTTGGACGCGGCATCGAGAACTGCCTTGACGATGTTGTGGTAGCCCGTGCAGCGGCAGATATTGCCTTCCAGTTCCGCACGGACAGTCTTCTCGTCGAGCTTGCCGCCATGGCGTTTGATCATGTCAACTGCCGACATGATCATGCCTGGCGTGCAAAATCCGCACTGCAGGCCATGATGCTCATGAAACGCCAGCTGAACCGGATGCAACTCACCACCCGACGCCAGTCCTTCAATCGTCATCACCTCCGAGCCGTTCGCTTGTGCGGCCAGCATGGTGCACGATTTGACAGCCTTGCCATCGACATGAACCACACAAGCGCCGCACTGGGACGTGTCGCATCCGACATGGGTTCCGGTCAGTCCGAGATTTTCACGGATGAATTGGACCAGAAGGGTCCGATCCTCACATTGGCCGGAAACGGAACGCCCGTTCACGGTCATTGATACATTCGCCATAAATTCCTCCCTGGGGTGTACAATCCTCACTTCCCCTGAAGGCATCATTTTCCTTTTTTGGAAAAGGATCAACAGTTAAACTCGGAATTATCTTCCGGGTCGCCGTGACTGCCGGTTGCACTCCTTCAATAAACCTGCTGTGCGGGGCTGTGACCTTATGATCCAATTTTGATTATTCGTCGGTGCTTTGAGCACCCATCACCACCGGATGATCCGCAAACCACCCGATTTTGCATCAAACCGCACCAAGAAATCTGTTGCTGCCTTGCCTGTTCCGATCTATAGGCTGACCGGGCGGTCGGTTAATCTGGACTGGGAGCGCCGGAAAAGCTTATCCGAAAGACTAATGCCGCCATATCGGGACAAGCTTTCGGATCGCAGCTTGAAATGACATACACTCTATGGGTTACGTCCATGCAATGATATGCGGCCAACCCTAGGCAGTTACAAAAAATACCCCTAGTTTCTGGGGAGGACGCGGTTTCTGAACCGCACGATCAATCTGGGAGGATACAATGAAAAAACGCAATTTCCTGAAATCCGCTGCTGTTGCAGCACTCGCAATTTCTGCAATGGGCGCGTCGTCAATCGGCGCTGCCGCGCAGGAAGTCACCCTGCGCATGCATCAGTTCCTGCCGGCGCAAGCCAATGTGCCCGCCGAGCTGCTTATCCCGTGGGCCGAAAAAATCGGCACCGAATCTGGCGGCCGCATCAAGATCGAAGTGTTTTCTTCCATGTCGCTTGGTGGCACGCCGCCGCAGTTGATGGACCAGGCCCGCGACGGCGTCGTCGACATCGTCTGGACTCTTCCAGGCTACACCCCCGGCCGCTTCCCGCGAGTAGAGGTGTTTGAACTGCCTTTCACCATGACCAATGCCGAAGCCACCTCGCGTGCCTATTGGGAACTGTTCAAGTCCGACATGGAAGCGCAGGAATTCAACGGTATCAAGATTCTGGCCACATGGGTGCATGGCCCCGGCGTAATTCATGCCAAGGGCGAAGGCGTCCGCAAGCTCGAAGACATGCAAGGCAAGAAGCTGCGCGGCCCAACCCGCGTCATCAACGGCTTGCTTTCAGAACTTGGAGCAGAGCCGGTCGGCATGCCGGTCCCGGCAATTCCGGAAGCCCTGTCCAAGGGTGTGATCGACGGCACTGTCATCCCCTGGGAAGTGACCCCGGCGCTCAAGATCGCAGAACTTGTTGATACCCACACCGAGTTCTCGGGCGAAAAGGCCTTCTACACCGCTGCATTCGTGCTGGCGATGAATCAGGCTAAATATGACAGCCTGCCTGATGACCTCAAGAAGATCCTTGACGACAACACCGGTGCTGATTTCTCCGCCTTTGCTGGCAAGACACAGGCTTCGTTTGACGTCCCGGGCCGCAAGATAGCTGAAGCCACGGACAATGAAATTGTCGTTCTGGACGAGGCTGAAGTGGCGCGCTGGAAAGCCGTTGCCGAAACCGTGCTCGACAACTGGTTTGACGAAATGGATGCCAAGGGCATTGACGGCGAAGCGCTATACGAAAAAGCGCAAGAGCTGATCGCCAAGAACACCAAGTAAGTCGACGAACCATGAACGCCGGCGGGGTTTGCCTGAAATGGCCTTCCCCGCCGGAACCATATTGCGAGTTTCGACGATGACCATACTAGTATCTGGCGCAGGCATTGCTGGATTGAGCTTCGCGCTAACCTGTCACCAGATCGGCGTCACGGTGAAACTGTACGAGCAGGTCGAGGAAATGCGGCCGCTTGGAGTAGGAATCAATCTCCAGCCGCACGCCATTCGCGAACTGATGGAACTTGGACTTGAGGCGGGGTTCGACGGTATCGGTATCCGAACCCGCGAACTCGCCTATTTCTCCAAGCATGGCCGACCTATCTGGTCCGAGCCGCGCGGATTTGATGCCGGGTATGACTGGCCTCAGCTGTCGGTCCACCGCGGCAAGCTGCAGCTTATGTTGATGAACGCCGTTCGCGAGCGCCTTGGCCCTGATGCCATTCACACCGGATGGAAAGCCACCGGCTACTCTCAGGACGCCGCCGGTGTGACGCTGCATCTGACCGACCGTCAGGGCAACACCAGAACCGAACAAGGCAGTATGCTCATTGCTGCCGATGGAATTCATTCCGTCATCCGCTCCCAGATGAACCCCGACGAAGGGTCTCCGGTGTGGGGCGGAGCGGTGCTGTGGCGATCAACCAGCCTGGCGAAACCTTTCCTGAGCGGCGCATCCATGGCGATGATCGGTCACGAATGGCAGAAATTCGTAACCTACCCGATTTCCGAAACCGACCCTGAAACCGGTCTGGCCGAAATCAACTGGGTGGCCGAGATCAAGAAGGAACCCGATGCCCTGTGGAACCGGGAAGACTGGAACAGGCCTGGCAAGATCGCCGATTTCCTGCCCGCTTTCGAAAGCTGGAAGTATGATTGGCTTGATGTGCCCGCTCTGATCAAGGCCGCAAACGACATTTACGAATACCCGATGGTCGACCGCGATCCACTCGACAACTGGCGTGACGGACGCGTTACCCTGATGGGCGACGCAGCCCATCCGATGTACCCGATCGGCTCGAACGGAGCGTCTCAAGCCATTCTCGACGCCCGGATCATGGGCAAGCACCTGATATCGGAAGGTCTCTCCGAAAACGCATTGATCGCCTATGAAGCCGAGCGCCGCCCGGCGACCAGCAAGATTGTCGCCGCCAATCGCGGAAATGGACCGGATCAGATCATGCAGGTGGTGGAAGAAAAATGTCAGGGCATGTTTGACAAAATCAACGACGTCATCAGCCAGCAGGAGCTTCGCGACCATGCCGCACGCTACAAGGCTCTGGCCGGTTTCGATCTTGAGACCCTGAATTCACGTCCGTCATTCATTTCCGCCAGCGATATCGTTCATGGCTATTCCCCGGGGGCCCGCAATGTTTGACCGGATTGACCGACTGATACGGTCACTTGCTGCTTTCCTGGCCATTTTGGGCGGATTGGCATTGATCGCCGTCATCCTGGCCACCGTTGCATCGGTGAGCGGCCGGGCCCTGCTCTGGATCGGACTTGGCCCGATTCGCGGTGATTTCGAACTTGTGGAACTGGGAGCCGGATTCGCAGTCTTCTCATTTTTGCCCTGGGTTCAGATAAACCGCCAGCATGCATCGGTGGAAATTCTCACAATGCATATGGGCGAAACTGCCAATAGGGTGATCGACATGGCGACCGATCTGCTGATGCTGGCCATTGCCGTGCTTTTGGCATGGAAGCATTGGGACGGCACACTCGACAAACTCGCCTACGGCGAAACCACTTTCATTATCCAGTATCCGATCTGGTGGGCCTACGCTTCAGGTCTGCTCGGCGCATTCGGCTTTGTCTTGGTCAGCTTCTGGTGCGTGACCCTGAGCGCCCGAGCGTTGCTGACCGGGCAGAACCAGTCCCATGGAGAGATGGTACATTGACCAACATTGATATCGCTCTTCTCTCCTTCCCGGTTCTGCTGCTGCTGATTTTTCTGCGCATCCCCATCGGACTTGCGATGCTGATCGCCGGGATTGGCGGGAGCTATTTCATCAATGGCTCGTTCCTGATGATTTTCGCCCAGCTCAAGAACCTGACCTGGGGCACATTTTCCAGCTATTCACTTTCGATCATCCCGTTGTTCCTGCTGATGGGCCAGTTCGCCACCCTGGGCGGCATGTCACAAGCCCTATTCAAGGCGGCGGAAACATGGATGGGGCACAAGAAAGGCGGCGTTGCCATGGCAGCCGTCGGCGCCTGCGCCGGCTTTGGCGCCATATGCGGCTCATCGCTCGCAACGGCTGCCACCATGGGTCAGGTTGCCCTGCCTGAACTCAAGCGCTACGGCTATTCAGGTGAACTCGCGACCGGCGCGCTCGCCGCAGGTGGCACCCTCGGCATTCTCATTCCGCCATCGGTGATCCTGGTCATCTATGCTATTTTGACCGAACAGAACATCGCCAAACTGTTTGTCGCGGCCTTCATTCCAGGCATTCTGGCCGCCATCGGCTACATGATCGCCATCGCCATCTACGTCCGGTTGAAGCCCGAATCAGCTGGCAATCGCGAACGCGCGCCTTATTCCGAACGCTTCCGCAGCCTGATCGACGTCTGGCCGGTTTTGATCGTGTTCATCACCGTTGTCGGCGGCATCTATGGCGGCATATTCACCCCCACCGAGGCCGCTGCCATCGGCGCCTTCGGTACAGGCGTGATCGCACTCGTCAATGGCGGGCTGAACCGGTCAACGCTGAAAACCTCTATTCTGGCAACCGCCAGCGCCACCGGCATGATCTTTCTCATCGTCTTCGGCGCAGGTGTCTACAACGCCTTTCTGGCGCTCAGTCAGTTGCCGCAGACTGCCGCAGCCTATGTCGGAAGCCAGGGCTTCAATCCCTGGCTGGTAATGGTGGCTGTACTGCTGCTCTATCTCATCTTCGGCTGCATCATGGACTCACTGTCGATGATCCTTCTGACCGTCCCGATCTTCTTCCCGATCATGTCAGCCCTTGATTTTGGTCTGCCACCCGAGGAATTTGCTCTCTGGTTCGGTATCCTCGTGCTGATTGTCGTGGAGGTGGGGCTGATAACGCCGCCAGTCGGCATGAATCTCTTCGTCATCAACTCGATGGCCAAGGATACACCGCTGTCAGCCACCTATCGCGGCGTCTTTCCATTCGTCATGACCGACATCATCCGTGTCGCCATCCTGACCATGTTCCCGGCCATCACCCTCGTCGCCGTCAGGCTGCTTTACTGACGCCGGCGAGAGGCTGATTGGCTACAAATACATAGTCTTGCTCAGGCACCTATAGCGCGGATGGCCTCTGCCAGCTCGGCGTCCACCGGAATTCCACTTTCAAGGTACTCGCTGCGGATCTGCTGACGTCTGCGTCCGGGCAGCCGGGCACCCTCGGTGCCCGCAACCATGTCGGCCATCAGCGCCATGCGTTCTTCGCCGCCAGGTCCGAACGCATCGGGATCAATCGCGATGATGGCCTGACCTGTTCCCGGCGGATCACCCTTGTCATCGAAAAATGATGTCGCCTGCCAGGCATAATTCGCCCCGGTCAGACCGGCGCAGAGAAGCTCTACCATCAAGGCCAGCGCCGTGCCCTTGGCGTCACCGAGCGGGATCATCGTGCCGGCCATCGCCGCCTTGGCGTCGGTGGTGGGCTGGCCATCCGGGTCGAGCGCCCAACCCTCGGGGATCGGCTCACCCTTTTGCGCCGCCATCATGATCTTGCCACGCGCCACCTTGGACAACGAAATATCGACCACCACCGGCGCGCCCGCGGATAACGGCGCGGCAAAAGCAATCGGGTCCGTGCCAAACAGCGGGCGTCGTCCGCCCCAGGGCGCCATCGCCGCCGGAGCATTAGCCACCATCAGCGCCGCAACGCCGCGCTCGGCCAGAGCCTCGACGATCACACCCGCCACCCCGCAATGATGCGAGCGGCGAATACCGGCAATGGCAATGCCCTGCTTCTTTGCCGCGGCGGGCAACCAGTCAAGCGCCAGATCCATCGCCGGATAGGCGAAGCCGTTGCCAGCATCAATCGCCAGTGCACCCGGCCTCAGAGCCTCACTCGACGGCACTGCAAAACCATCAACTTTCCCGGCTTTCGCCTGAGCCGAGTAAGCCGCCACCCGCCGCAGCCCGTGGCCGTTCTGACCAGCCAGTTCTGCCGCCAGCAGCGCCCGCGCCACCGAAGCAGCGTTTTCCGGCGAGGTCCGGCTTCGTATCAGGGCTCCGGTTATCAACTCCATGACGGCCTCTGGTGTCATTGTCAGCATGTCGCTCACGCTTTGCTCCCCAGCGCTTCAAGCACCTTGTCGGCGATCAGATGACTGACGCGCTCGTTGGATTCACCGGTAACCCCGGCAATATGGGGTGTCAGGACCAGATTGCCGATACCCTTGAATTTCGCGCCGGCTTCGGTTGTCAGAGGTTCTGTTTCAAACACATCAAGTGCAGCCCCGCCAAGCAGGCCCGCTTTCATCGCCTCGGCAATTGCGGCCTCATCTACGATGCCACCGCGCGCCGCATTGATCAGGATCGCATCCGGCTTCATGCTTGACAGAGCCTTGGCATCAATCATGTTCCGCGTTGCATCGGTGAGCGGCGTATGCAGAGACACCACGTCGCTGAGTTCCAACACAGCATCGAGCGAAACGTTACGGGCAATCTGCCAACCCGGATGGTCGGCCATCAGATAGGGGTCATAGGCAACGATCTGCATGCCCATCATATGCGCCCGCCATGCTACCTCGCGGGCAATCGAGCCATAACCAATCAGACCGATGGTCTTGCCGGCGAGTTCGCGCCCCATCATGGATTGCCTGGGCCAATCGCCTGCCGCCACTTCATGAGACCGCATGAAAGCGCCACGCAACAGCATCAGCGCCGAGGTGATGACATATTCGGCCACCGAAAGATCATTCGCCCCTGTTGCGGGAATAACCGCGATCGAGCGGGCTTTGCAGGCTGCTACATCAATATTGTCGAGCCCGACACCCAGTCTTCCGACCACGCGCAGTTTCGGTCCCATGCTCAAAAGCGTCTCACGCACCTGTGTGCGGTTGCGCACGATCAAGGCACGTGCCGATGTCAGATGATCATGCAACGCTGCCGGATCATCGACCAGTTTCGGATCGTAGAGCGTATTATATGAGTGAGCGAGGCGGCCGACCGCCGCCTCGTCCATGAATTCGGTAATGACGATATCTGCCATGAAGAACTCCGCTTGTTCCCCTGACTTAAGCGGAACGATAGAGCTTTGTCATGGAGAATTCGCGGTGACCCAGAGCTTCAGCTGCCGTGGCACGACCGTTCGAGGTGCGGATGATCATCTCGATCAGCGCATCGCCGGCCTCATCGATGGTCATGTCACGGCGCAGAATGCCCGAAACATCCACATCCACATGCTCGCCCATGGTCCGGACCGTGCGCGGATTGGCGGTGATCTTGATCACCGGCACAATCGGGTTGCCGACCACATTGCCCTGGCCAGTGGGGAAGGTATGCACAACATAGCCGCCCGCCGCCATCAGCGTCACGCATTCCGCCGCTGCAGAGGACGAGTCCATGAAGTACAGTCCCTTGCCCTTCGCAGGCGCTTCCGCAGGCTCCAGAATGTCGATGTACTTCGAGGTACGGCCGATCTTTTCAAGATTGCCCAAGGCCTTTTCTTCGATGGTGGTCAGGCCGCCCTCGATATTGCCCTTGGTCGGCTGGCTGTCGGAAAGATCATCGGTCTGGTGCGCGAAGATCACATCATCCTGATAGGCTTTCCACATCTTGTACCAGCGCTCGCCAACTTCCTCGTTGATAGCGCGGGCCTTGCAGATGTGCTCCGCCCCAGTGATCTCGGAGGTCTCCCCAAAGCAGCCATAGATGCCTTCCGGCAGCAGTTTGTCATACATGTTGCCAACGGTCGGGCAGGAGCCGAGACCTGTCGTGGTGTCGCTCTCACCGCATTTGGTCGAGACCCACAATTCCGAGATCGAGCACTCTTCGCGCTGTAGCTCGGAAGCAAAGTGGACATACTCCTTGGCCACCCGTGACGCATCCATGATGGTCTTCAGATCGCCATTCTGCTCGATCGAGAAGGCGCTTACCGGCTTGCCAGTTGCGGCGATGCCGTCGGCGATCTTCTTGGTCCAGCCTGGCTCGATACCGATCACCACGACAGCCGCCACATTCGGGTTGGCCCCGGTGCCGATCATGGTGCGGAAATGCAAATCCAGGTCTTCGCCGAATTGCAGACGGCCATAGGCGTGCGGCAGCGCCAGCGTACCCTTGATGTTGTTGGCCACGGCCTCGCAGGCCGCATTGGAGATATCGTCAACCGGCAGGATGACGACGAGGTTGCGGACGCCAACCCGGCCATTCTCGCGCCGGTAGCCTTGAAACGTCATATTGGAATATTTCGATGCCATGATCAGGGCTCCTACCAGCGCTTGGTTTTCAGGTTTTGTGTGTGGACGTGGGCGCCCTTCTCCACATCTGCGACGAATTTGCCGATGTCCTCACCGTATTTAATCGCGGTCTCGCCCGACTTGATGTCCTTGAGCGCGATCTTGTGGCCAATCGGCACATCCGACTTCGACACAAGTTCAAAGCTTGAATTGTCATGCGTGACAACGCAGAGCATTTTGGTACCGGCCTTCAGGCCCTCGATAACAACGACGCCGACATTGTCTGCGTGGTCATGAACTAGCAAATGGGGGGTGGTCACGTTTGTCCTCCAGTGTGGATAAAGTGTATTCTGATAGCATTCGACCCACAGGTCTTATATAAGACATAAGATACGATATCGATAAAAAGTCAACCGGGGCAGAGAATGGAAAAGAAAAAACAACGACCGGAAGCGGCAGAAGCCGGCGAAGCAATCGGTTTCAAGCCGCTTTACGCCCAGGTCCGCGAAAGACTGATGCGCCGCCTCGTAGAGGGGGATTGGTCGCCAGGCATGCTCTTGCCCAGCGAAATGGAACTCGCGCGGCAGCTCAATGTCAGCCAGGGCACTGTTCGCAAGGCACTGGATTCGATGACGGCAGACAATCTCCTGCTGCGCCGTCAGGGCCGCGGCACCTATGTGGCAGAACCCGAAGAAAGCCGCATCATGTTCCAGTTCTTCCGGCTCTCGCCGGATGAGGGAAGTCCAAATTTTCCGGATTCACAAGTGCTCAGCACCGGCAGTGCCAAGCCGACAAAGACGGAAAAGGAGGCGCTTGGCCTGCAAGAGACAGATGAAGTCATCCGCATCGAGCGTATCCGGTCGCTTTCCAGCCAGCCCCTCCTGATCGAAACCATCACGCTGCCGTCAAACCGCTTTCCCGATTTCGACCACCTGTCCATCATCCCGAACAATGTCTACAGGCTTTATTCCGATCGCTGGGGCATCACCATCGGCAGCGCCGAGGAACGGCTCAAGGCTATTTCCGCCAGTGCTCGCGATGCCACCAAACTGGGTTGCGACACCGGTGAGCCGCTTCTGCTGATCAGCCGCGTCGCGCGAGATCTGGAAAATCGCCCGGTGGAACTGAGATGGTCGCGCTGCATTACCCGCGACATCCACTACGCAGTCAATCTGCGTTGAGACTCACAGATTGATCGCAGCACCGGTCTTGGCCGATTGTTCCGCAGTCAGCCCGATCCGAACGGCCTTCATTCCGTCCTCGAGAGATACCTCGGGCACTCCGCCATTGCGGATCATTGCCAGGAATTTCTGATGCTGGAAAAAGGTTGATCCATGATGATCGCCAACTGCCAGAATAGCCGCGTCGACATCCACGATCTCGCGCTGTTCGCGTTTGCTGGCGCGCGGTGACAGCACAAACTCCGAATGCCGCTCCTTGCCGTCAGTGGAAAACCGCGATGGCCCCGGCACAAACGCTTCTGCCTTGGCAAGGTCACCCGTCACCGAGATCACTTCCTGCCAACCTGCGCCTTCGGCGAACATGCAGAGATCCAGCATTGCGCGCACGCCATTGTCGAAATCGACCACCACGAATGCATTGTCGAGAATGTCCGGTCGCCGGCCGTCATACTCCTCATCGCGAAAATTAACGTCGACCCCGCCGGACGCATAGACGCGAACCGGTTCCGCTTGTGCGATAATCCGCATCAGATCGAAGAAATGGCAGCACTTCTCCACCAGCGTGCCGCCGGTCTTGTGTTCGAACCGGTTCCAGTCACCGACCTTTTTCAGAAACGGAAACCGGTGTTCACGGATCGAGATCATCCGCGGCTCGCCGGTTGCCCCGGACCGGACAGCCTCGATCAGGCGTTCTACCGGCGGCATATAGCGATACTCCATCGCCACCCAAACCTGCGAGGTCCGCCCCACCTCGGCCAGGAGGATATCCTCGCAATCGGCCAACGTCGTGCACAGCGGCTTCTCCACCAGGATCGGCAGATCCGCAGGCAGCACATCCCTCAGAATCGGGTGATGCAGATGATTGGGAGCAGCAATCACCAGCGCCGCACACAGCCCCGATTGCATCAGGCTCCGATGATCGGTGAACGCGGCACACCAGGGCCCGGCCAGATGCCCAGCACTTGACCGCATTTCCTCATTCGGATCGCATACCGCAGTCACCTGCGCCCCCTCGAGCAGCCCGATACTGCGGATATGCTCTTGCCCCATCATGCCCGACCCAATGATGCCATATCTGATGTCTGTCATGGCAAAGCCCTGAAGTTGACGGAAACCCTAGAGATGAACCACCGGCAAGCCTGCCGCGGCAGCGAAGCTTTCCAGCGCCGCGACATGGTCGCCATAGGCAAGCGCCATGTGATGCTCGAGACCGCTGTCGATGACACGCTCAAGCATCTCGCCCGCCGGGCGATCGAACTTCACCAAACCGGACGTGCCGGTGAATGCCATCTCGCGCTTGAGCATTTCGCCGCGCGCGATCACCAGACTTTGCTGCCCGCGCGCCTGGCTTAACCGGACAAAGGTCACGAGACCGGGTTTGAGTGGAAATTCAAACAGCAGCGGCATTTTTCGATTGGTGTGAATTGTGGCACGGGCAGCCACATCCGGATCTGCCATCGAAATCGGCGCCTGCCCACAATGCCAGACCACACCGGTGTCATCGCTTGCATCGATATCCACCAGATCAACCAGAAACACCGGTTGATCACTTGCCGCCTGCAACAGCAGTTGCGTTGCCGCGCCATAGACATCCGCCTCGCAGGCGCACGGCACACGGTTTTCGCCCATCATCGAGGCCGGACCGCAGACCGCTCCGCCATATTCAGTGAATGTTTCCGGCCAGCAGCGAATGGCAAACGCATCGAAAGCACCGTCAGCCCTCATTTCATCCAGCGCCAGTTTCAGCCTCAGCGACCGGTCAAGTTCCACTTGGTCAACCTCATCAAGTCCTGATAAATTTTCAGCGACAGCCGTTCTGAGCTCACTTGCCGCCGCATCCGGCGCGGCGCGAGCCCGGGAAAACAGGTCCGAAAGCTCAAAACCGGTAACGTTCATACCGGTCAACGCCGCCAACCGGCCGCTGTCATAGGCACAGGTATCAAACCCGTCCGGATGCGCTCCGATCCGGGCAATGCTCTTGCCGTCGAGCTTGTCCAACAAGGCTGCACCAGTCGCGGGATCAGCGGGCGAAACTTGAGGTACCAACGGGGAAACCATCGGCGTTTCCGTCAATATCATTTCAATACCCGGCGCACGGGGCGGCGCATAACGCCAGGAAAACAACCTGCCGCGAAGCCCCAGCGCGTGCGACGCCAGATTGAGACCGCAAAAGGCGTTGAGCCTCAGCCGCCCACCCAGTCTGGGCTCAGGCACCGCCCAGATCCCCAGCGGCTGCTCGAACGCCGCGGCAATGCGGCAGGTCATCGCAGCATCGGTGAAGGTGACTTGCAGAATGAGGATTCGGTCCGGCTTGGCGTCCTGAATATCAGCCATCGCAGCTTCGGTGGAAGCGGCGTCCATCAGCAGTTTTTCAGGCCCGATCAAGCCGTGGCCGGTCGCCTTGAGATCGCTCATCATGCCGTCCAGCATCTCTTCAGCGAACGCCACATCGAAGGTTGGCCGGCCAAGCGGCAGAACGCCTATGGTGAGAGTTTCACCCGACATGATCATGCCCCCTTACATCACCCGGTAAAAACACTAGATTGCAGATATGAGTTTGATCCTGAGACGTTGGCCTGCGGCCCTTATCCTTGCAATGGCCATCGTCGCCATTATCCCATCCACCAAGAGCTTCGCCACGGAGGCTGCCTGGGCGCGACTGGCACAGGGTGGATACACTATCCTGCTTGGATATTCCCGTACGCCCGGTGGCGGCGAACCCCTCAGGCCCGATCTTGGCGACTGTGACAAACGCAAGAGCCTGACCGACCGCGGCATTCAGGAATCCCGCCGTATCGGCATGCGGTTTGCGGCTCGCGCGGTTTCGATAAACTCGATCTATTCCGGTGAATTCTGCCGTGCGGTCGAGACCGCCGAACTCGCCTTTGGCCGCAGGGATGTAGAGACCAAGGCCTACCTCAATTCGATTGTCGGCGGCGCTGATCCCGATGTCATTCCGCCCGAGCTGATCGCCGCAGTCGAGGAATTCTATGGTGCCGGCAACCTTCTGATGGTCACTCATCCGGCACTGATCAAGGCCATCTCCGGAACCAAGCCGCGCCAGGGCGAGGCCATCATCATCGCGCCGGGCGCCAATCCCGGCGACAAGCCGCGCGTCATAAATCGCCTGCTGCTGGACTGAAACCTCCTCCCACATCAGTCAAAATCACGGTAGCTGTGCCGGAAACTCTGGTCCGCAGGTAAGAACCGCGCCCCTTCGGTTCCGAACACCGCATGACGGTTCCATGGCGTAGCCGCCCGGTCGGTCAGCGTATTGAGATCGCGCATGTAATCAACCGAACCGGTTTCGAGCCCCTGCCGCATTGCGTCCCAATCCGGATACAGACCGAAAGGCTCTAGCCAGATGGCACGCCCCGCCAGATAGCCGGATGCCCCCGCCCGGTAGGCATGGGTGAGAATGTTGCGGAACTCGGCCTTGCCCGCGCCCGCTGACAACATCACCCAGGGCCGGCCCGCCAGCCGTCCCATTTCGTCAAATGCCGCCCGCACCTCCCTGTCTTCACCTTCCGGAACATTCTTGGCCGCAACCGGGCTCTCCAGCTTGAACACGTCGATACCGAACTCCGGCGCGGCAAAATCCGCCACCGATTGCAGCACATGGTCGGTGCGCTTGCCGGTCATCTCGACATAGTCAGTGGTCTGGTTTTCATCATTCGCCAGCGGATAGACCAACAACTCGAACAGGAACGGGATGTCATACCGCGCGCAGGCCTCGCCGATGCACTTGGTGAAATCCTTCTGCTTCTGGCGATTGTGCTCGGGCGCGTCGGGCCTGTACCAGGCCAGAACCTTGACCGCATCACCGCCCATACGCTTGATCTTGGCCACCGACCAGTCATCGATCTCGCTCGAAAGCCGTCCATCCATCGTTTCCTCGAACACCGAATCTTCCAGCGTCACGATCAAACCTTTGGTTGGCGACAATTTGCCAATTCCGCACGGAATGGCGTAATGCGGATCGAGCAGCATCGCTGAGGATTGCTCCTGCAGGGTTTCGATCAGCAATGTCTTGAAATCAGCCACCGCCTGCCATGGCGCTTCCGTCACTCCGTGGTGCTTGGCGATCGGGCCCTTGATCGGCGGCCGCTGATCGACGGCTGTCATCTTGAACAACCCTTTGTCGTCGGCCATGCGGCGCATGCCCCACAATTTTCCTGCGCTTAGTTGCATAACTGAGCCTCCTTCAAGAAGGATTCAGTTTCAGCACGTGCCGGATAGCCGGCACGGCCATTGGTGCGGGTGCATTTGATCGCCGCCACCCCGCTGGCAAAGCGGATTGCCTCTGGCGGCGAAGCGCCCTCGCCCAGCCGCAGCGCGAAGGCCCCGTGCCAGACATCGCCGGCCCCCAGCGTATCAATCGGTTTGATCGCAAACGCAGGCTCGAAGCCCGAGGCCGCTCCATGCCGCCAGGTCACACCCTTGGAACCGTCAGTGACACACACAAAGATACCGGTTTCAGCAGCAACATCGGCGAGCGCCTTGTCAAGATCATCATGCTCCGCCCAGTCGCGCAGACCCTGAGCCGAGAAGGCGACATGGCTTGCCAGGTGTAGCGCCGCCTCCGCTTCCCGGATCGGCGCCTCGCCATCAAGCACGCCGGGCAGGCCGCGCTCCCGTGCAGTCCGCATCAGAACCTCGGCACCATCCGGCCACCGTGTATCGGCCAGCGCCGCATCGAAATCTTCAGGCAAGGCCGCCTTCAACCAGCCCGCATCCATCGGCAGTTCTGGATCGCGGAAATTCACAATCTGGCGTTCGCCGCTCTCGTCGATGAACACCGACGAAAACGAGGATCGTTTTCCCTCAAAGCGGCGCACCATGGTGCAGTCGACGCCATCGGCCTCAAGCCCCGCGGCAATCATGTCGGCCACCTGGTCCGACCCAAGCCTGCTCGCCAGCATCGCATGCCCGCCAAGCCGGGCTATTGCCGCCGCGGCATTCGCGCCGCCGCCGCCACCGGTGATTTCGGCCCGCTTCGCCCGGTATTTCTCAGCCAGTCTCGGCATCTCGTCCAGAAAGAAGACGAAATCCAATACCGCCACCCCGGTGATCACGACCTTTGTCATTGCAGATATCAATCCCAGGCAGGTTTCGGCGCGGCAAGTCCCGCCCGGCATAAACACCGGGCGGCTTGCGTCTCAGGCTCTGCGGCAGGCAGTTACTGCATGTCCTTCATCGCGTTGCCGTCAATCATCTCCGAAGCCTTCGCAGCTTCAGCAACCAGCAGGTCATAGAAGGTCGAGCCACCCTGAACGTTGGTCTTGAACCATTCGAACACCGGTGCCGCAGCTTCCTTGAACTGGGCTCTCTCTTCCATGGTTGGCACGTAGATCGAGCCGCCAATCGCGGCGAACTCCTTGTAGGCCTCGATTGATTTGCGCTTCGGCGAGGCGAAGGTCGCCTGCTGGAGTGCCGCGAACCCGTCAACCACAACACGGCGCTGGCCCTCGTCCAGTCCCATGAAACGGTCATTGTTCATGTACCACAACGCACCCATGTAGGAGTGGCCATCAAGGGTCAGATACTTGAGGCCCGCATCGGGAAACTTCATGCCCATGATATCGGTGATGCCATTCTGGGTACCTTCGACCACGCCGGTCTGGAACGAGGTGAACAGTTCCGGCCATGGGATCGGCGTCGGCGACGCGCCCATCGCGCGCACCAGTTCTTGTGGCAGGTCAGCAACCACGGTGCGTATTTTCAAACCCTTCATATCCGCCGGCGACCGGATTTCCCTCTCGGTGTTGGCAAAATTCCGCCAGCCGCCGGTATTGCCGACAGTCATCAGCCGGATCATGCCGCCGGAATCGGCCAGCATCTGCTCGCGTAGCGCGCGGGTGAACGTGCCTTCGGTCAGCACGGCCTCGGCAATGCGGTCATCACGCAACAGATAGGGCAGATCCAGAACCTGCACATAAGGGAAGATGCCCGATGCACCGCCGGAAGTGGAAATGTAGATGTCGATCGATCCATCGGCGATGCCCTGAAGGCATTCCGCCCCGGTTGAGCAAAGTTGCGTTCCGATGAACAGCTCGACTTCGATGGCGCCATTGGAGGCTTTTTCGACATAGTCCTTGAACACGACAAGCCCGTCATAGTCCTCGTCGTTTTCGTTGGAATTTGCTGTAGCGCGCAGCTTGATGTCAGCGGCCTGCGCCGCCGTAATCATACCGCCAGCCAAAACCGACAGACCGAGTGCTGCCGCGGCCAGTGTTTTCATTGCTTGTTTCAGAATCATCGAAGACCCTCCCATTGATAACTGTTTCCCAACTTCAGTCTTATATAAGACGCAAGGTTGATCACATGCCGGTTCTTGTCAACTACATGTTGCATGTCGCCAGTATCCGCAACGGTCTGAATGATCCTCATCGCGCGAAGCCGAACAACTGAGGCACGAACAGAGAAATCTGCGGGATGAAGGTGATCATGAAAATCACAGCCACTTCAACCAACAGGAACGGCAGGATCGCCTTGGCAATGGTTTCCACCCGTTCGCCGGACACGCTGGACGTGACAAACAGCACGAGCCCCATTGGTGGTGTCGCCAACCCCACCGTCAGATTGACGCTCATGATGATGGCAAAATGCACCGGATGGACGCCGAGATCAGTGAAGATCGGCCCGAGGATCGGCCCAAGGATAATGATCGCCGGTCCTGCATCGAGAAACATCCCGACGACAAACAGCAACACATTGATCAGAAACAGAAGCACATACGGATTGTCGGACAGGCCGAGAATGAAATTGGCCAGGATTTCCGGCGTGTGCGACAGGCTGACCACGGTCTTGAACGCCATCGCGGCGCCGACCAGCAGCAGCACCACCGACGTGGTCATCGCAGCCTTGGTCAGCACCTTCGGCAAATCCGCCCAGCCCATGGTCTTGAGAATGAACAGTGAAACGATGAACGCATAGACTGCAGCCACAGCCGAGGCTTCCGTCGGAGTGAAGATGCCCCCCAGAATTCCACCCAGAATAATCACCGGGGTGAGCAGCGGGAAAAATGCTTTCAGGCTCGCCTGTCCACGCTCTGGCCATGTCGCGCGCTGGGCGGCGACAGGAAAATCGTGCCGCTTCGCCATGAAGGCAACAACCGTCATCAACCCGAGACCAACCAGAACGCCAGGTACGATGCCCGCCAGGAACAAGGCTGCGACCGATTCACCCATCACATAGGCATAAATAATCATGATGCCTGATGGCGGAATGATCGGCCCGATCACCGACGAGGCCGCCGTCACCGCGGCTGCAAATTTGCGGGTGTAGCCGTTCTTCTCCATCGCCGGGATCAGCATCGATCCAAGCGCCGACACATCGGCCACTGCCGAACCGGAAAGCCCGGCAAACAGCATCGAGGACAGAATATTAACATGGGCGAGGCCGCCCTTCAGGTGGCCGATCATCGCCTGGCTGAACTCGACGATCCGCATGGTGATGCCACCACGGTTCATCAATTCTCCAGCCAGCATGAAGAACGGGATTGCCATCAGCGGGAATGAGTCCATGCCCGTATAGACATTGCGGTAGAGCAGCGCGATGTCGCGCTCCTGGCCATTAAACCAGAGCAGCAGACCGGGGGCGGCCAGCATACCGAAAAACACCGGCAGGCCGATCATCAGGAAGACCAGAAACAGTGGCAGGAAGAAGAACAGCATCGCCTACTCCACCGCTACGATCATGCGATCATGATCCTCAGGCAACTCCGCCTCAGGATTTATGAGATGGGCGATCGCCTTGAGGCACAGTTCGATGTTGACCAGAATCATCATCAGGAGGCCGACCGGCAGCGACATGTACATCCAGGCCAGCTTGATCCGCACCAGACCTAGCCCCAGGAATTCGAGAGGCAGCTTTAACGAGCTCGAATTGAACAGCCATCCGGACTTGACGTGATTGAGACCGAGCTGGAAGCCGTAGACGAGTACCGTCAGCGACACCGCCAGCAGCAGCAGACCGAGGAACGCGCTGACCCGCGCGGGCAACAGATCCTTGACCATCTCGATGGAAACAAATCCGCCCCAGCGATACGCTGACGGCGCAATCAACGCTGTCATCCACAGCATCAGAAACCGCGCCCCCTCATCCGGCCAGGCCAGCGCATTGTCAAAAATGTAGCGGAAAACCACCTGCAGAATGATGATCAGAACCATCAGCCCCATCGCCACCCAGGCGAAGGTGCGGCCCGTGCGCAGAAGCAGGGTATTGAAGCTCGCCAACGGCTTGAGCATCGCCAGAATCACCATCATGGTCCCGCTCCTCCCCAGAGCCAACAGCCAAAGCGTTTCAACACTTCTCATACAAGACCGACGCTATGGGTTTGTATTGCGCGGTCCCTGTCAAGACCGGAACTGTTTGCTGGTTTTTTCTTCAGCTCTGGATGAACACATGCTCGGTGCGCTGGACCAGTTTTTCGCCGGGCCGCAATACAGCTCCGGCAAAGCCTGCATGGTTGGGACTGTCAGGCCAGCTCTGGGTTTCAAGGCACAACCCGGCGCAGGCTGAATAGAGCTTCCCCGTCAGGCCTGGGACCGATGGCGTGATCTTGAAGCCGGTATAGAACTGCAAACCCGGTTCTGTTGTCCGCAACTCCATGGCAATGCCTGAATTGATCGACCGAGCCAGCGCAATGGTCCGGATCTCCTCGCGTTCAGATGACAGGCAAAAATTGTGGTCATAGGGAACCTGCCCGTCCGGTCCGTCGCGACGGATGGGCCGCAATTCACGGAAGTCGAAATCCGTGCCCTCGACCGTTGCAATCTCGCCAGTGGGGATTTGCTGCGCATCAACCGGCAGATAATGATCCGCAGCGATCATCAATTCATGATCGAGAATATCGCCGGACCCATCGAGATTGAAATAGCTGTGATGGGCAATGTTGGCGAGCGTCGGCCGGTCGGTGACACTGGTGTAGGTGATCGCCATGCAGCCGCCGGAAAGAAGCTCATAGCGGGTTTCTATTTTCATTGTACCCGGATAGCCCGATTGACCGTCCGGATCGATGATCGAGAACACTGCGTAATCGGCTCCGTGGCTCTCAAGCGTCCATACCCGCTTGGCCGTGCCTTCGCTGCCACCGTGCAAATGGTTGATCTCGCCCTCGTTGCATTCGAGCTGATAGGCGACATTGTCGAGAACAAACCGTCCGCCCGCAATCCGGTTGGCGTGCCGGCCCGGCGTCTGCCCGAAATAGGGCGAATGCGCGGGATAGCTCTCGAAATCGGGAAACCCCAGCGTCAGCGGCGCTGCGTGCCCCTCCAGCCTGAGATCCTGCAATGTCGCACCCCAGGTCATGATCTTCGCGGTCAACCCGCCGCCTTCAAGCGTCACCCGATGCACAGTCTGGCCGTCTGCAGTCTGGCCGAAAGCTTCGATCGCCATGGCGTGTCTCCCGTCAATGAAGTTTCAGTGGTGTTGATCGGAGCGTGACCCGATTGTCAGTGCGGCGCAAGATCGCTTTATCGCGTCAACTGCCGCGTCGCCGCCTCCAGACCGGAAAGCGTCATCGGAAACATCCGGTCACCAAAAAGCTGCCGCAGCAACGCGGTGGAGTGTGTATGCTGCCAATAAGCCTCCGGCGTCGGATTGAGCCACGCCACCTTGTGAAAATGATTGAGCACTCGCGTTAGCCAGACCTGGCCGGACTCTTCGTTCCAGTGTTCAACCGAACCGCCGGTTGAGACAATCTCATAGGGGCTCATGGCTGCATCGCCAACGAAGATCACCCGGTAGTCCGATCCGTAGGTGCGCAACACTTCTTCCGTCGGCAACAATTCCTGTCGCCGCCTGCTGTTGTCACGCCAGACGCCCTCATACAGGCAATTGTGGAAGTAGAAATATTCCATGTGCCGGAACTCAGAACGAGCCGCCGAGAACAGCTCCTCGACCACCTTGATATGATCATCCATCGAGCCGCCGACATCGAAGAACATCAGCAGCTTCACCGCATTGCGCCGCTCAGGCCTTGTCTTCACATCGAGCCAGCCATGCTCCGCCGTCGATTGAATGGTACCCTGCAGATCGAATTCTTCCGCAGCTCCCTGGCGCACCCAGCGGCGCAATCGCCTCAACGCCACCTTGATGTTGCGCGTGCCGAGTTCCACCGTGTCGTCGAGGTTTCTGAACTCGCGCTTGTCCCAGACCTTGACTGCACGCCGGTGACGGCTTTCCTTCTGCCCGATGCGCACGCCCTCGGGATTGTAGCCATAGGCCCCGAATGGCGAGGTTCCGGCCGTGCCGATCCATTTCGACCCGCCCTGATGCCGCTTCTGCTGTTCTTCGAGCCTCTCTTTGAGGGTTTCCATCAGCTTTTCGAATCCGCCAAGACTCTCGATCAGCTTTTTCTCGTCCTCGCTGAGATGCTTCTCAGCCATCCGCCTGAGCCATTCCTCAGGCAGGTTTCGCGCATCCACGCCACTTTCGCCACCAATAGCCTCGACGCCACGAAAATAATGCGAAAACACCTGATCGAACCGGTCAATGTGGCGTTCATCTTTCACCAGCGCGGCCCGCGCCAGATAATAAAAACCCTCGACGTCATAACGCGACAACCCGGCCTCGAGCCCTTCGATCAGGGTGAGGTATTCGCGCAGCGAGACGGGAACTTTGGCGGCTTTGAGCTCTAGAAAAAATGGCAGAAACATGTTCACGACACTAACCGCAATGCGGATCGCTTGCCAACCGGTTTAACAGTCGTTGAGTACCGGATTGCGATGATAGCCGGGACCGATGGTCAGCGGCTTGTCAGGAACTACCATACCCTCGATCTGGCCACTCCTCCGCCTCTCACCTCAGCCAAGATGCAAAGATTAGGAACCGGCCGTATTTACCCGCAGCCAGCCATCAAGATTGTCTTTGGTAAACGTGCCTGATTCTATCCCGCTCAACACAAAGCGCGTTGCATCGGCTTCATCTGCAACAATGCTCAGTCCGTTTAATCGCAGGAAAACATAGACGCTCGCAAAGCCCACACGTTTGTTGCCATCAACAAAACAGTGGTTCATCGTCAGGCTTTCCCAAAGCGCTGCCGCTTGCTCGATCAGATCCACGTAATAACCTGACTGCGGACGCTTGACGGCTGCATCGAGCAATCCGCCGTCGCGTACTCCGCCCGCGCCGCCAAATCTCTCGATTTGGCGCGCATGAATGGACAACACATCATCCATATCAAGATAAAGAATTTCGCCCATCGGTCAGCGCTTACTTGGCCAATTCTTCATAAAGGCCCGAGAACCCCTCAATGCTCTCCTCATGATAACGACGCACCAATTCCTGTTTCGATACCTGCGAAATCCTCCGGTCGTACTCCGCCTTTGACACCACCACGGCAACGTCCCTGCCATTTTTGCGAATGACAACAGGCTCCGTCGCGGAACTTTCCAGAAGTTCACCGAAACGGTTCTTGGCTTCGCTTGCCTGCATGATTTTCATGACCGCTCTCCATTCAGCAAACAGCCATTTTGGCCATTTTGGCTAAAATAGCTAAATTGGCCAAAATATTCAAGCGTCCAGTCCCCAAGGCAGCCTGAGCCGTTCTCTAACGACTGTATTTGACGAACGGTGTCAGCGTCGCGATCCGGTCATAGAGCTTGCGGGCCTCGGTATTGAACTCCTGCGTCATCCAGTAGACGCTCGGGCAGCCATCCGCATCGGCCTTCGCGTAGACCGCCTCGATAAGCGCCCGGCCGACGCCGGTGCCCCGAACTTTCGGCGCCGCGTAGAGATCCTGCAGATAGCAAACCGGCTCTATCTTCCAGCCATGCCGGTGATAGAAATAATGCACCAGACCGGACGGCTTGCCGTCGACCAGCGCCAGCAAGCCGCGCGGCTCATAAAACGACGCCTCACCGACTGCATGTTCACCAACAATCCGGGACAGCGTAGTCTGGTAGACATCTTCCGGCACACTCGATTCATAGAACTCCAGATAGGACGTCCAGAGTCGGCGCCATTCAGGTTCATCAGCAACCGCAATCGGTCGCAGTTCAACTTTCCCGGTCATGCATTCTCTCCCTTTGCTTGGTCAGGCAGCCGGTCCTCGCCGATGTCTTCAATGTCGAATGGCGTGGTCTGATAGACCTGATTGATCCAGTTGCCGAACAACAGGAATGCATGGCTGCGCCACCGGTTTGACGGCTTGTTCTCAGGATTATCATCTGGAAAATAATTATGCGGAGGCTTGATCGGCGTACCCGCTTTCACATCACGGAAGTACTCCTCCGCAAGAGTGCCGGAATCATATTCAATATGATTGAAAATGTAGAGCCTGTTGGCGAAAGCCTCGTGCAACAGGCACAATCCGGTCTGCTCGCTTTCCATCAGCACGTTAAAATCGGGTGTCAGGTCTTCACGCCGTACCTCTGTCCAACGCGACACCGAAACATGAAAATCATCCGAGAAACCCATCAGATAAGGCGACGCGGGATTGAGATTACGGTGCCGGTAGACACCAAACGCCTTCTCCTCGAGCGCTCGCTTGGGCACCTTGTGGAAGTGCCATGCCGCAGCCATTGCCCCCCAGCAAACGAAAAAGCTGGAATGCACATGGGTGGTTGTCCAGTCGAGGATCTGTTCCATTTCCTGCCAATAGGTCACATCTTCAAACGGCAGGGTTTCGATCGGCGCACCAGTGATGATGAAGCCGTCGAACTTGCGGTGCTTCACCTCGTCCCAGGTGTGGTAAAAATTGATCAGATGCTCTTCCGAGGTGTTCTTGGCAACGTGCGATCCAATCCGCACCAGCGTCAGTTCGACCTGAAGCGGCGACGCGCCAATCAGCCGTGCTATCTGTGTTTCAGTCGCAATCTTGTTGGGCATCAGGTTCAAGAGCCCGATGTGCAACGGACGAATATCCTGCCGCACGGCAATCGATTCATCGAGGATTTGCACACCCTCGCGTACAAGCGCGTTTCGGGCAGGAAGACCATCAGGAATACGGATCGGCATGACGCTCTCAGCTCCAACAAAAAACCGGCCGCGAAAACAACACTGCCGGTCCGTTGGGAACGCGTCCCGTCGGCCATTTAGCAAGTTGTTTAACGTGGCTGCAAGCCGGCCGGCCAAATCACCACGGAAACCAATCTAGGGCCGGGCACAAGCAAGGTCAACGCCCCGGTCTGAGCATCTCCATGACCCGTCAAAGCAATGAGGTTGGGGACCAGGCACAACGTCTTAAGTCCGCGAAACAAACTCAATCGCCATTAACGCGCAATAGCGGTTTTGTCCGCGATTGGGAGCAGGTCAAGGGCCACGGTTTTCGTATCACTTGCAATTCGCACAAGGTTGCGCCCGTCCGCTTTGGCTTGGTAGACCGCGGCATCAACTCTCGCCATTGCAGCCCGCAAATCATCCTCAGGACAGAGCTCACAATAGCCGAAGCTCGCTGTCAGGGCGAGTTTGCGACCTGATGAAACAATTTGCTGCGTCTCGATCGCCACCCGCAACCGGGTTGCAGCCAGCCGCGCCATTTCGGTGTTGGTTTCCGGGATCAGAATACAAAACTCTTCCCCGCCGAGCCGTGCACAGAGCGAGGCGTCGCCGGCTTCATCCTGCAACAGCCGGGCAACGGTTTTCAAAACCGTATCGCCGACGGCATGGCCGTGAGTGTCATTCACCCGCTTGAAATGATCAATGTCACAGATGATCAGTCCCGTAGGCAGCGGTGCAGATGCAGCCCGCAACATCTGCACCTTGGTCTCGAAAGCCCGGCGATTAAAGAGCCCTGTCAGCGGATCCGTTTCTGCCAGCCTGTTCAGCTGCATCACCAGATTGACTGAATAGCGGGCAAACAGAGCAAGGCCGATGACAATCGCAAACAGGGTGTTGACAGTTTGCATCGACGCCATGAATTGGGAGCCATGGAATGTGTCCAGCGTCAGCAGCTCCGCGCCAGGAAGATAAGGCTCGATGACCCGAGCCGAGGTCAGCGCCGCCTGGATCGCGAATATTCCGGCGATGACTGTGTCTATACCGTGTCTGCGTGCCCGCCAAACCAGCAAACTGCATATCAGGTCCACGAACACGATGAACCCGCTGGCAGTCACAACCCGCAGCCAGAACAGTGACGGGTGGAATAGAGTGTATCCAATCACGCCCACGGCGATCATCATCGCCAGTCCCGAAGGGAACTTTCGGAAAACGGCGCTCATAGAGCGAGGCAACGCCCCAAATCAACAGAAAATGGCTGACAAAAAGCGAACTCTGAACAGCCGCCTTATAGGCCCGGGGGGAATCGCCGTCGACCAGCAAGATAAGGGTAAACCCGATTGCGGCGAAGAAGAAGGCACCGGACAATTTGAGTGCGGCACGCTGCTTGCGATCATGCGAGCACAACAACAGGAACGCAACGCCAACGGAAACGAATACCGCAGGTCCAAGCCATTGATATGTAAGATTGGCCAGGATCAAAATCGGCGCCTTCTTCATTGAAGCTGCCAGCCAATCTGGCAGCAAAAGGTAGCCAATTAATTACCGGCTAAAACTAATTGCCGCGCTGCCGCGCCAAAAATGCCAATCTCTCGAATAAGTGAACGTCCTGCTCGTTCTTCAACAGCGCCCCGTGCAGTTTCGGAAGCGCGTTTTTGGCATCGCCGCGAAGCGTTTCAGGCTCCACATCATCGGATACCAGAAGCCTGATCCAGTCGAGAGCCTCGGACGTTGAGGGCTTCTTTTTCAGGCCTGCGGTCTCGCGGATCTCGTAAAACTGGGTCAACGCCTCACGCACCAACGTCTGCTTGATACCCGGATAGTGGACATCGACAATGCGCTGCAACGTGTCCATGTCGGGAAAGCGGATGTAATGGAAGAAACAGCGGCGCAGGAACGCGTCGGGTAGTTCTTTTTCGTTGTTCGACGTGATGATGACGATCGGCCGCTGCCGGGCGCGGATGGTCTCACCGGTCTCGTAGACATAGAACTCCATGCGGTCGAGTTCCTGCAGCAGATCGTTTGGAAACTCGATGTCCGCCTTGTCGATCTCGTCGATCAGCAGCACTGTCTTCTTGTCAGCCGCAAAGGCATCCCACAGCTTGCCGCGGCGAATGTAATTGGCCACATCATTGACCCGCTCATCGCCGAGCTGGCTGTCGCGCAACCGGCTGACAGCATCATATTCATAGAGCCCCTGTTGCGCCTTGGTGGTGGACTTTACCGACCATTCGATCAGATCAAGGCCCAGTGCCTTTGCAATCTGTACCGCAAGCTCGGTCTTGCCGGTGCCAGGCTCGCCCTTGACCAGAAGTGGCCGCTCAAGCCGGATTGCCGCGTTGACCGCAACGGTGAGATCCTTTTCCGCCACATAGGCCGATGTGCCTTCAAACTGCATATGCCCTCCACGCGCCACAATCCCGGTGGCTTGGTTTCATACTGTTCTCAACACCATACTCAGGCCCAGGACGCAACCCGCAACAGCTTTCACCATTTGCGTCAGATCAAGGCGGCGTTTAGAAGGGCGGGACAGGATGAGCCTGAACTTGCTCATCGCATCAATTGGAGAATGACATGACGCTCTACCACATCCATCTGGTCATGGCCCGCAACAAGGAATTCCCCGAAGGCAACGTCCATCGCGGTTACGATATCCATGCTCCGCTGGACGCGGAAGGCCATCTCGACAAGCAGGCCTGGGAAAAATCGCCATCGGCCTCGACCGTCATGCGCTTCTGGGACGGCGAACGCTCGGAACTGGGCTATCTCGTCCATCACCCGAAAGGCGGTTGGGCGTTCGACTATGATCCCGCCGACGATGATGACGATGAAACCGGTTACCGGCTGTCCAACCACATCTTCAAGACCGGTGAATACATCTCGATCCGCGATCACGGCGCAGACGAGCTGCACACTTTCGTCATCGATTCGGTGACAAAGGCAGCCTGAAGCGACAGCATCGCTTTGAACTGATACATCTACGTTGCGCTCAAATGGTCGTATCTGAGCGCAACGGTTCGCCTCAGTTCCCCTCGATTTCCTCGCGCACCATCTCAAGCTCCAGCCATTCGCCTTCCATCGCCTCAATGTCGGCCTTGAGTGCGTCGTGGGTTTTGGCGCGGGCGGCAAATCCGTCCGGATTCTTCGCAAACAGTGCCGGATCAGCCATTTCCGCTTCGATTTTCGCCAGTTTGACTTGCGCTTCCTCGATTTTCACCGGCAGCGATTCCAGCGCGAATTTCTGCTTGTAGGAGAGCTTGCGCGAGCTGTCCCGGCTTGCCGGCTGTGACTTCGGAGCTGATGCCGAACGGCTGACCGCCTCCTGTGCCGATCGGGCCTTCTTCTCCCGCGCTTCGGCGCCACGTTGCGTCAGCATGTCGGTGTATCCGCCCGCATAGGCAATCCATCGACCGTCCGGCTCTGTCGGGTTCGCCGGTGCGAGAGTCGAGGTCACTGTGCGGTCAAGAAAATCGCGATCATGACTGACCAGAATGACCGTACCGGGATAGGACGTGACAACCTCCTGCAACAGATCCAGCGTCTCCATGTCGAGATCGTTGGTCGGCTCATCAAGGATCAACAGGTTCGACGGTTGCGATAGAATCCGCGCCAGCACCAGCCTGGCCTTCTCACCGCCTGACAGGTTGCGGATCGGGGTCCGCGCCTGCTCCGGCTGGAACAGAAAGTCCTTCATGTAGCCGGTGACATGTTTGGCCTCGCCATTGACGATCAGGCTGTCGCCGCGTCCATCGGTAAGATAGTGCGCCAGTGTTTCATCCGGATTGAGCACCTCGCGGCGCTGGTCCAGAACGGCGATGTCGAGCTTCGAGCCGTGCCGGGCAAAACCGGTATCGGGCTCAAGTTCCCCGATCAGCATTTTCAGAAGCGTTGTCTTGCCCGCGCCATTGGGGCCGACAATACCGATGCAGTCGCCACGATTGATCCGCATCGAGAAATCACGCACCACCGGCTCGCCGCCATAGCTTTTGCTGATGCCTTCCGCCTCGATCACCAGCTTGCCTGAATCGCGACCCTCAGCAACTTGCGCATTAATCCGCCCCTGCGGACCCTGGTGGCCGCGGTGGTCGGCACGCATGGTCTTGAGATCTGACAAACGCCGCATGTTACGTTTGCGCCGGGCGGTCACGCCATAGCGCAGCCAGTGTTCTTCGCGCTCGATCTGCCGTCCCAGCTTATGCTGCTCAAGCTGTTCGGCTTCCAGCACAGTATCGCGCCAGGCTTCGAAATGCCCAAACCCGCGATCAAGCCGCAACGACCGTCCCCGGTCGAGCCAGATCGTCGCCTTGCTGACGCGCTCGAGAAAGCGCCGGTCATGCGAAATCACCAGCAGCGCGCCACGGATACGCAACAATTCCTCTTCCAGCCATTCGATGGTTGGCAAGTCGAGATGGTTGGTCGGCTCATCGAGCAGCAGGATATCCGGCTCAGGTGCCAGCACCCGGGCCAGCGCTGCCCGCCGTGCCTCACCGCCGGAAAGCGTCTGCGGATCAGCCTCGCCGTCAAGGTCGAGATGCTCGAGAAGATAATTGACCCGGTGCACATCATCATTGGGGCCCAGACCAGCTTCGGCATAGGCCTGAACGGTCTCAAAGCCTTCGAAATCCGGCGCCTGCGGCAGATAACGGATGGTCGAGGACGGATGCCTGAAAATCTCGCCCGACTGCGGCTCGACCTGACCCGACGCAATTTTTAACAGCGTAGATTTGCCAGAACCATTGCGGCCGACAAGGCAGATCCGGTCGCCCGGTTCAACCTGCAGCTCTGCCCCGTCAAGCAGCGGAGCGCCACCAAAGGAAAGCAGGATGTCGTCGAGTTTCAGAATGGGAGGCGCCATGGTCAGGCTCCTGAAAAATCATGAGGGCGGGCGATGATGAGGGCGCGTCCAGACACAAGGCTGGCGGTCAACGGACCCTCAGTCACATTCGAGATGGTACGTGATGCGCCGAAAGCAATATCGGCATTGTCGAGCGGGTATTTCGCACCCGACAGGCTGAGCCCGGTCAGCGCCGTGAACGCAACGACCGAGAACAGTGATCCGGCAGGAAGATCCAGATTGCGCGATCCCGGCAGCAACGGCACGGCTTCCTCAACACCGGAGGTCAGTACGACATCCAGCCCGCGCTCGGCCAAGGTGACAGCCTGCAACAGATGCGACAGCGCATGATCGGTACGCTCGCCGCCAAAGGCGCCAACCAGAACCAGCCTTTTGGCGCCGCGCTCTATCGCCTGCTCGATGGCCAGTTCACCGTCGGTGAAGTTCTTTTCCGCCGGGAACGGCAGTCGTGGCGTAGCGGCATGCGTTTCGGTGAGATCGGCCGAAGTTGAATCGAAATCGCCAACCCACAGTTCAGGCGTCATGCCGAGCCCTTGCGCATGCCGCATGCCGCCGTCGGCAGCGATGGCACGCGCACCGTTGGTTAGCGCCAGAACGCGGTCGTCAATCTCGAGCGCCCCGCCCAGCAGGATTGCAAATGTTGAATTAGATGTCATGGCGCAAGCCAATAGCAGCTTTGCGCGCACTTGCCAGCGTCTGGAAGAAATTCTATGTCTGATCTCGCTCTAACGGGGTGCCTGGCGTTTTCGCCGGGCTGAGAGACCACATGGTCAACCCGAAGAACCTGATCCGGTTTGTACCGGCGGAGGGATTAGACGTGCACATCGCGCCTATTCCTGTTTTTTCTAAACCAAGGAGGCGCGATCAATGCGCAAATCTCGATTTATTCCTGCTGCTCTGGCAGCTCTTTTCCCCTTCCTCATCGCTCCTGCCAGCAGCGCTGACAAGAACTTGACTGTCTATACCTATGAAAGCTTCATTGCTGAGTGGGGACCCGGCCCCAAGATCGAGGCGGCCTTTGAAGCCGAATGCGGCTGCGATCTCAAATGGGTCGGCGTCGCTGACGGCGTAGCACTGTTGAACCGCCTCAAGCTTGAAGGCGACAAGGCCGAAGCCGGCGTTGTGCTTGGGCTGGATACCAATCTTGTCGCCGAGGCCAAAGCCACCGGCCTGTTTGAAGCACATGGCTTGAACACCGATGCGGTTTCGGTTCCCGGCGGCTTCAGCGATGATACCTTCATCCCTTACGACTATGGCCATTTCGCCGTGATCTATGACACCGAGACCATCAGCAATCCGCCGGCAAGCCTCATGGAACTGGTCGAGGGCGACCCGGAGCAGAAGATCGTCATTCAGGATCCGCGCACCTCGACGCCGGGCCTTGGCCTGCTGCTGTGGGTGAAATCGGTCTATGGCGATGATGCCGCCGCGGCCTGGGAAAAGCTCTCCAAGCGCGTGCTGACTGTCACCCCCGGCTGGTCGGAAGCCTATGGCCTGTTTACCTCCGGTGAAGCGCCGATGGTTTTGTCCTACACCACCTCGCCCGCCTACCACATGGTGGCTGAGGAGACGAACCGCTATCAGGCAGCCGAATTTGCCGAAGGTCATTACCTGCAGATCGAAGTGGCCGGCCTGCTTGCCAACGCCCCTGACAAGGATCTGGCACGGCAGTTCCTAAACTTCATGATGACCCCGGGCTTTCAGAACGAGATTCCAACCAACAACTGGATGATGCCGGCCGCACCCATCACTATGGAGCTACCCGATGCCTTCGCGACACTTGTTTCGCCGGAAAAAACCTTCCTCTATTCTCCTGAGGAAGTTGCTGAAAATCGCGCAGCATGGATCGAGGAATGGCTCGGCGCCATGAGCCGCTGATCCGGATCCCGCCACCATGCTGACCCGGGCCGAACATAGCACATCACGCGCGGCAGGACTTGCCGCGCTTCTGTGTGTAGGCCTGGCACTGGCGGCGCCGATAGCAGTCCTCGTCTCTCACGGAGGCGAGGTCGGGTTGTCTTCAAGCCAGGCCGATTACCTGTTCCGGATCACACGCTTCACACTGCTGCAGGCTGGCCTGTCGACTTTTCTCAGCCTGATCTTTGCGGTCCCGCTGGCCCGCGCCCTTGCCCGCCGTCCCGTCTTTGTGGGGCGGCGCTGGCTTATAAATCTCTTTGCCGTTCCGCTTGGATTGCCGCCGCTGGTCGCAGCCCTCGGCCTGATCGAGATCTGGGGCCGCAATGGCGCCGCCAACAAGGGGCTGAACTTCTTGGGCGTCGAGACGCCGTTTTCGATCTATGGTCTGAGCGGCATTCTCATCGCCCATGTGTTCTTCAACCTGCCGCTCGCCGTCCGGCTGATCCTGCCGGGGCTTGAACGCCTGCCGCCGGAATACTGGAAGACCGCCGCCAACCTCGGCATGGGCGGTATCTCGCTGTTCCGCCTTGTCGAATGGCCGGCAATGCGCCGGTCTGTGGCTGGCGCTGCCGGTCTGGTGTTCATGCTCTGCGCCACCTCTTTCACACTGGTGCTTGTGCTTGGCGGAGGTCCGGCAGCAACCACGCTGGAAGTTGCAATCTATCAGGCGCTGCGTTTTGACTTCAATCCCGGCCGCGCAGTGCTTTTGTCGCTCATTCAGGTCGGCATGACCTTGATGGTGATGCTGGCACTGAAGCTGATGTCAGCTCCATCCGAGACCGGCGATACCAAGGGTGGCGTTGCCAGCCGTCCCGATGTTCGAGGCGGACTGCATGCTCTCCCCGATACAGCATTGATCGCCCTCGCCGGGTTTTTCGTCGTCTCCCCCATGGCAGCAGTCATCATCTCCGGGGTGAGCGCCGACTTGTCCCGATTGCTGACGGACGCGCTGTTCTGGCGGGCAGCAACGACCAGCCTCCTGATCGGTGTTGCCGCCGCCGCTCTGTCAGTCGTGCTCGCCGGATTGCTGGTGCGCGCCCGCTATTCGGCTGGCGACCAATCCGGCTCACCTGCTCTTGGCTTGTTATCGGGACTATCCGGTGCGGCAGGTTCGCTGACGCTTCTGGTCCCGCCTGTCGTTCTCGGCGCCGGCTGGTTCCTGATGCTTGGCGGCGGAGCCGGGCAATTGTTGGCGCCTTTGGCGGTGATCGTTCTGGTCAACGCGCTGATGGCCCTGCCATTCGTCATGCGGGTGATTGAACCCGCCCATATGAGCACAATGGAGCGAAACGGGCGACTGGCTGTGTCGCTCGGCATCACCGGCATCAACCGCCTTTGGCAGATCGACATACCCGCCCTGCTGCCACCGCTGGCCACGGGCTTTGTCTTCGCTGTTGCCCTGTCTCTGGGTGATCTGGGCGCCATTGCACTGTTTGGCAGCGACCGCATCATCACCCTGCCCTGGCTTTTGTACCAGAAACTGGGAAGCTACCGCACCAGCGATGCTGCCGGACTGGCATTGCTGCTGGGAGGCATGACCATGGGCTTGATGATTGTCGCCGACAGGCTCGGCAACCGGAACGGAAACCAACAGCAATGACCCACGAGCCCACAATTGTGTTTGATGGCGTTGCCTATGGCATAGGCGACCTCAGCGCCGAATTCTCTTTCCAGCGGCAAGCAGGAACCGTGACCGCTATTCTCGGCCCATCCGGCGCCGGCAAATCCACCCTGCTCAATCTTGCTGCCGGGTTCTTGAACCCGATCGCCGGCCGAATCCGGCTCGATGGCCGCGAGGTAAACAGTCTTGCGCCATCCGAACGCGGCATTTCCATGGTATTCCAGGACAACAACCTGTTCGCCCATCTCGATATACGTACCAATATCGGCCTTGGTCTTGATCCATCATTGCGGCTTGATGCAGCCGCCTGGGGCCAGGTTGAGATGGCACTCGAGCGGGTTGGTCTCGCCGGATTTGGCAAACGGATGCCGGGAACCCTGTCAGGTGGTGAGCGCCAACGTGTGGCACTGGCGCGTGCCTTCGCCCGCCGTCGTCCGCTTTTGTTGCTGGATGAGCCGTTTGATGGCCTCGGTCCCGGTCTTGCAGCAGACATGATGGGCCTGATGCTCGAAATCCGCGCCGAGGTCGGCGCAACCGTGTTGATGGTCACGCATGACCCCGACGAAGCGCGAGCCGCAGCTGATGAGATCCTGTTCATAGCCAAGGGGCGGGTCGCCGCGGACGCCCCTGCGGCTGGTTTTTTCGATCGCCACGACCTGCCCGATCTCGAGGCCTATCTTGGCAGTGCAGCCGGAAACTGAGACTGTGCCACAATTTCGACGCGAGTGTTTGCCACTGGAGAACCGCCACGAATTGGGATAGACCAGAACCATATGTTCCGGCTTGTGAGGTTTTCAGCTTTCGTCCCGGCATCAAGATAACAACAACAACAATCCGGACCATGGCCAAGATCGCTGCGCCCCGCTCAAAGATGAAAACGACCGTCAGCAACAAGCTTCGCATCGCTTTTGCAGTAGCGGGTGGAATTTTGCTGCTGTCTGGCTGCCAGACACTTGGGGTTGATGTCTACCAGCCCATTGTGGAGCCTTCCGCTACACCACAAACTGCCGAAAAAGCCGGCGCATCCGATCCACGCACACGAATTGGCGCGAACGAGCATCCGCGCATCATCGCAAGCTATGGCGGCGAGTTCCGCGACGCCAAGACTGAACGGCTGGTGGCCCGCATCGTTGGCGCATTGACGCTTGTTTCGGAAAACCCGAGCCAAGCCTATCGCATCACAGTGCTCAATTCCCCTGCGGTCAACGCCTTTGCCTTGCCCGGTGGCTATCTCTATGTCACCCGTGGCTTACTGGCACTTGCCAATGACGCCTCGGAAGTTGCCGCTGTGCTGTCACATGAGATGGCCCACGTCACTGCCAATCATGGCCTTGAACGCCAGCGTCGCGAACAGGAAGTCGAGCTTGCCGGACAGGTGGCGGAGGAATTGTTCGCCAATTCCATAGACGGACGCCGGGCTGTTGCCCGCGGCAAGCTTTCCCTTGCCGCCTTCTCACGAAATCAGGAACTCCAGGCCGATGTCATCGGGATAAGAATGCTTGGCGAGGCCGGTTATGACCCCTATGCAGCGCCGCGGTTTCTTGAATCGATGGACGCCAACCAGCGTTTCGGCGCTGTCGACCCCGAAGCTGACGCCAACCTCGACTTCCTTGCCAGCCACCCCAATGCGCCGCAACGGGTCGAACTTGCCAAGAACCATGCAAGGGCTTTTGGACCAGAAGGCTCCGGAGATCGCGGCCGCGATTATTATCTCGACGGCATTGATGGGTTGCTCTTCGGCGATAGCCCGAATGAAGGATATGTGCGCGGAACTGAATTCCTGCATCCGGTTTTGGGGGTAAAATTCAGGGTGCCGGCTGGTTTCCGGATCGACAACAATGCCGACGCGGTTCTTGCAACTGGTCCGGGCGAGTTGGCCATCCGCTTTGACGGCGTGACTGATAACGGCCGCCAGTCATTGACGGACTATATCGCGAGCGGCTGGGTAACCGGTCTTGACCCAAGCTCCATCAGAGAGACCCGTATCGACGGATTGCCCGCCGCGACCGCCCGCGCCAGTGCCGACCGCTGGGATTTCGATATCACCGTAATCCGGCTGAAGGATCGCATCTACCGGTTCCTGACTGCAGCCCAGAGCGGCAGCGGCGAACTGGAAGCTACGGCTTCGGTGGTTCGGGCGGGATTCAGAAGAATGTCCGGCCGTGAAATCAGGCAGCTTCAGCCCTTGCGCATACGCATCGTCACAATCGGGCCCGGCGATACGGTAGCCTCGCTGGCTGCAAGAATGAAAGGTGTCGAGCGCAAGGTGGAACTGTTCAACCTGCTCAACGCAGTCTCATCAGTCGCGGCCCTGTCCCCAGGGCAGAAAGTAAAGATTGTCAGCGATCGCTGAAGCGCCGTGCCTTTAAATAGACGCACAAAGCACACTTCAGCGACCACTGAAAATCAGTGGAGATGTTCAGAGACCCGCGATTTCAGGGGTCTCGGTTGTCAGTACAGCCCGCAATTTTTCAAGCGCCCGGTTTTCAATCTGCCGCACCCGTTCCTTGGAGATACCGAGTTCGGAGCCAAGCGCTTCAAGCGTCGCTCCATCCTCGCTGAGCCGACGCCGGCGGATAATGCGAAGTTCACGCGGGTTGAGCGTATTGAGAGCGCCATCCAGCCAGATATGCCGGCGTTCCTCATCAATGATCGTGGATACCTGCTCGTCAGGCAGAGGTTCTTCGCTTTTGAGAAAATCCATTCGGTCGGAAGAAGCACCTTCATCACCAGTCGACATTGGTGCATTTAGCGATGAGTCCGATCCCGAGAGGCGCGCATTCATCACCTCGACATCCTTGGCATGAACGCCAAGCGTGTTGGCGATCTGGGAATGAATTGCACTCTCGGTGAGAAACGGATCATCCTGCGCAAGCCGGGCCCTGAGCCGCCGCAAATTGAAAAACAGCGATTTCTGGGCTGAACTTGTTCCGCCGCGAACGATGGACCAGTTCCGCAAGACATAGTCCTGGATCGAAGCCCGGATCCACCAAGTGGCGTAAGTCGAAAACCGAACCTCCCGTTCAGGATCAAACCGGGCCGCAGCTTCCAGAAGGCCAACATGGCCCTCCTGGATCAGGTCATTCATTGGCAGAGCAAAGTTGCGGAACTTGGCCGCCATGGAAATCACCAGCCGCATATGTGCCATGGTAATTCGGTGCAACGCGTCCTGATCCTTCCCGTCTTTCCAGCGCACGGCAAGATCGTGTTCTTCCTCGCGTTCAAGATACGGCGCAGCCATCGCAGCACGCACCATCTGTCTGTTTGCAGAAATTGCTGTCATGACATCCTCCGGTCTTGTCCACTGCCTGCCTGACTCTACGCGCGCCACCCCGGAACGGATCATCAAACCCGATGACATAGCCGTGATCAGGTCGCGCCAGATCACATCAAATAGTCTACCTCTGGTAAAAAGACGTTTGAATGCAATTGGTTCCACAGAACTCAAATGACGGGCAGAAGGTCAGAGATTTTTCACAGCAGGAAGACATTCAGCCTCTCCGCTGCGTCTGCAGCATTGGGATGCGTTGTCACAAACAGCCGAAACCTTGAATCAAAAAGCCCGGGCGCGTCAGACGCGCCCGGGCTTCGATACCAAAAGAGTAACGTATGAGAGGCTTAAGCTGCCTCTTCCTGCGCACCTTCTTCATCACTGGTCTTGCCGCGCTTCGGCCCCTTGTTGAGGTTGACCTCAATCAGGCGCACCGCTTCGGTGTCTGACATCTTGTTGACAGCAGCAAGTTCGCGCGCCATCCGGTCGAGTGCCGCTTCATAAAGCTGACGCTCTGAATAGGACTGCTCAGGCTGGTTTTCTGCGCGATAAAGATCACGAACCACTTCTGCGATCATAATCAGATCACCGGAGTTGATCTTCGCGTCATATTCCTGCGCACGGCGCGACCACATGGTCCGCTTGACCCGGGCACGGCCCTGAACAACTTTCAAAGCACGCTCGACAAAATCTGTTTCAGACAATTTGCGCATGCCGATTGTCAATGCCTTGGCAACAGGCACCTTCAGCCGCATCTTGTCTTTTTCGAAATCAATCACAAACAATTCAAGCTTGTGGCCTGCAACTTCCTGTTCTTCGATTGCGACGATCTGTCCAACGCCATGGGCTGGATAAACGATCGATTCACCGGTCTTGAAACCCTGTCTTTGTGAAGGCATTTTTTTCTGCTGGGTTGTCATGCGTTTTCAAAACTCCCTGTTACGGAAACGGACACTGGGAGCCGGGCATGGGTTGCCCGGACCGGTCCTGCGATGGCCGGTGGGCTCATCGCACTGACAACGCTTTCAAAAGCTGGACAAGGCAAAAATTCACAGGCGATCACCGCGCGGAATATGGCATTCCGGCAACATTGCGCTGCAAGGAAAGGGCCACCGCTGTAAGGGACGTTTGCTTCCGTTTTTGCTTCTTGTTTCGCCCTGACGGCGCCTTGAAGATGTCAGTAATAAGATATGTATCACAAAAATTGCTGTAAATCAATGATTTGCGCGAACGGCTAATTAGCCCTCGTGAAAATATCTTGCGATTTCGTCAACCATGCGGCGGCGCACAGACCAAACCGCCGCATTGCAACAATATCAATCCCCGCTTCAGGGTGATCAATCGCCTTCGCCAGGTTCGGCTGAGAAATACTGCTCGTACTTGCCTTCCTTGCCGTCGAAGTCCTTTGCGTCGGCGGGCGCATCACGCTTGATGGTGATGTTAGGCCATTTGTCGGCATATTCAGTGTTGACCTCGAGCCATTTCTCAAGCCCCGGCTCGGTGTCCGGCTTGATCGCTTCGGCAGGGCATTCGGGCTCGCACACGCCGCAATCGATGCATTCGTCAGGATGGATGACCAGCATGTTATCGCCCTCGTAGAAGCAATCCACCGGGCAGACTTCAACGCAATCCATATATTTGCAGCGAATGCAGTTGTCAGTCACCACATAGGTCATACGTCTCTCCTGAGGCTTCATGCATGTCGCGTTCCGGTGTTTTTTCGAAGGAACTGGACATGCATCATTTCAGAGCGTTACAGCAGCAATCGCCCCCAAGCAGGGCGGCGTGCGCTGTAGCGAACAACGGCGCTGGGGTACCGGCTTTGACGCCGTTTTGCAAGACTTCAGATGCTGGCAAAGCGCCGCAGCAAAGCGTCGCTGGGCAAACCTCGCGCCCGCATGGCCGATTTGCGAATGAGCTTCCCCGGGGCAGGCGATATCAAGAGAATTTCATGCGTCATCATCCGGATTGCGAAACAGATCAATTTTTCGCCTGTCCCGCTTGGTTGGACGTCCCGAACCGGGCTCACGCTGCGCCGCCACCGGCTCGGCCTCGCCGGCCGCAGCCGGTTTGGGTGTTATGTCCTCATACAGCAGTTGAGCTTCAGGCGCCGGGCCGCGGCGAAGCCCGCAGCCCAAAATCCTGAGCACAAGAATTCGCCGCTCCAGCGTGACCGTCAGCACATCGCCCGGCTTGATCAGGAAGCTCGCCTGATCGATCTTCTCGTTGTTGGCCCTGACATTTCCGGCCGCCGCAAATTTGCCCGCCAGGGTCCGGGATTTGATGACCCGCGCGAAAAACAGCCATTTGTCTATTCGCTGTCGCTCGGGCTGCTCCACCAGATCCGGACCTATTTTTTCAGCTGATCACGCAATGCGGCGAGTGCTGCGAAAGGTGAATCCGGATCGATAGGCTTCTCCTTGCGCACCGGCCGGTCATTGCGGCCTCCGCGATTGGCATCGCCGCCCTGACCACCTTTGCCCTGGCCACCTCTGCCCGGCGCACCTTTGCCTGATCCACCCTTGCCATGATGAGCAGGCTTTCCGCGGTGTCCCTTGTTGGGTCTGCCTTCGCCGTCCGCAGCAGCTTCGCCATCTGGTTTGTCGCCGGAACGGGCATTGCGATTGCTACCATCACGACGGCCACGGCCTTCACCTGGAGCATTGCGCGGACCGCGCTGTGCGTCCTGACGGCCACCCGGACGCCACAACAACACCGGACGCGGCGCTTCAGCTTCTTCCGTAGTCTCAGCCACGATATCAGTCTTGGGCGCATCGACAGCAGCCGGAGCGGCTTCCGATCCCGCCGCCACTTCAGCGGACGCTGCCGCCTCTTCGGTGGTTTTTTCTTCCGCAGGCTGGACAGCTTCAACGGCAGTTTCTTCAACAACAACCGGCGCTGCCGGCGCTTCTGCCACAGTCTCAGCAGAGACTTCAGTCTCACTCGCCTCGGTCGCAGGCTCGTCCTTCACCACAGCAGCCGGCTTGTGCGGACGATCTGCAGCGGTCCGCGAAACCACGACCTCGACCACTGGCCCAGCGCCAGTCGCACCGGCCGCTTCCGTCTGCGCCGCTTCGAGACCTGCTATATGGCTTTGTGCGTCTTCAGCTGAAACCGCATCGGCACGGTAGCCAAGCCCCTTCAGGATTTCCTCGATGTCATCTTGCGTGGCACCGAGAATGGACAGCATTCCGGTCGTGGTGATGAACCGGCGGCCATCATAAGCTGCCTCCGGACGCGCGCCCTGAGTGCCTGGTTTCCACTGAAGCGCAGGCCTGATCAGGTCGGCCAACCGCTCGAGAATATCAATTCGTACCGCGCGTTTGCCAAGGAACCGGAAACCGGCAAGCCGGTAGAATTCGCGGTCAATCTCGGGATCGGTCGCCACAGACGTGCGTCCGGCCGCCAGCAGCGGAGTTACATCGCCATAGCCCGACTTGGTGAACCCGTCATTGGCAAGCGCCCACAAAAGCGTCACCAGCTCAGCCGGTGCCGGCTTGAGCAGCGCCGGCATGAAAATGTGATAGGCGCCGAAGCGGATGCCATATTTGCGCAGGCTGGCGCGTGCCGACTGATCAAGTTCCTTGATCATCTCCGCAACATCGCGGCGGAAAAGCAGACCGAGGTTTTCGGCCAACCTGAAAGCCAGACCACGCGCCAGACCATCAAGGTCCTCAGCGCGAGTGAGATCGTCGAGTGGCTTGAGCACCGTAGCGATATGATGATTGACGAAGCGATCAATGCGCGCGACGACAAAATCCCGGGCACTGCCGGTCAACTGCTCGTCGGCGAGTAGGATCGTGCGCGGTTTGAGAATGTGATCGCCGGTCGCAAGCTTTGCGACAGGATCACCCTGCCAGCGCACTGTGCCATCGGAACCAATGGCAAAGTCGGAATTGCCCGAAGCATGCAGACGTGCCGCCCGCGCTTCGAATTCCAGCCCCAGCGCTTTCTGCGCAGCAGCTAGCACGGCCTTGGCGTCCGGCCCGTCAGCCGACGCATCCGCCATGAACCGGAATCCGGCTAATTGTCCAATATGGTGACCTTCAACAAAGACATCACCGTTTACACTAATTTCAGCTTCGAGCATCGCGTTCTCTCTCAGGCGCCTCATGAGCACAGATGTCCTGCGGTCCACAAAGCGTTTCGTCAACCTTTCATGCAGCGCATCGGACAATCGGTCCTCAATTTCGCGCGTCTTTTCCTGCCAGTGTGTCGGATCGGCAAGCCATTCAGGTCTGTTGGAAATATATGTCCATGTCCGGATCTGTGAAATCCGGGCCGACAAAGTGTCGATTTCTCCGTCTGTAGAATCGGTTCTGCGCACCTGTTCTGCCAGAAAATCCTCATTCACCGTACCAGTGCGGATCAGATCCCGGTAGATTGTGGCGATCAGATCCGAATGTTGCGCCGGCGCAATCCGCCGGTAATCCGGCAACGAGCAAACATCCCACAGCGTCGCAACATTTTTCGATGTGCTGGCCAGATCCCGCACTTCGAAATCATTGACCAGATGTTCAAGCGCGCGCTGGTCGACGGCCGGCACCGCGCGGGTCAGCCCCTGGACCGCCGGAATTTGCTCCAAGCTCTCCTGCAGCGTCTTGAGACTTGTAAAATCCAGCTGCTTGGAGCGCCATTGCAGGATCTTGACCGGCTCGAACACATGGCTTTCAAGCCGCTGCACCAGATCGTCCGGCAAAGGCTGAACCTGACCGGTAACGCCGAACGTCCCGTCACGCAGATGTCTCCCGGCGCGCCCGGCGATCTGTCCGAATTCCGATGCCGTCAGCTGCCGGTAGGAAAAGCCGTCGAACTTCCGGTCCTGGGCGAATGCCACATGATCGACATCGAGATTAAGCCCCATGCCGATGGCATCGGTGGCCACCAGATAATCGACATCGCCATTCTGGTAGAGCTCGACCTGGGCATTGCGGGTGCGCGGGCTGAGTGCCCCAAGCACCACCGCAGCACCTCCACGCTGGCGGCGCACCAGTTCGGCGATCGCATAAACCTCTTCAGCCGAGAACGCGACGATGGCCGAGCGCCGTGGCAGCCGGGTAATCTTCTTCGAGCCGGCATAATGAAGCTCCGACAACCGCGGCCGTTCGACAATGGTGATCCCGGGGAGCAGTTGCTCGAGAATCCCGCGTACCGTCGCCGAGCCAAGCAGCAAGGTTTCCTCACGGCCGCGCAGCGACAGGATCCGGTCGGTAAACACATGCCCGCGCTCCAGATCGCCGGCGATCTGCACTTCATCGATAGCGACAAAGGCGGCGTTGGTTTGCTGCGGCATCGCCTCGACTGTACAGACCGAATAGCGCGCGCCCGGTGGCGTGATCTTTTCCTCGCCAGTGATCAGCGACACATGCTGAACGCCGACCTTGTCGACCATACGGCCATAGACTTCGCGCGCCAGCAGCCTCAGCGGCAGCCCGATCACACCGGATGAGTGCGCCGCCATCCGCTCGATGGCGTAGTGGGTCTTGCCGGTATTGGTCGGGCCCAGCACGGCTGTGACACCGCGCCCGGACAGGATCAAGGGTTTCGGGGGATGGCTGCGGGAAGCGGGCATTATCGTCCGTATTCAGGTCAAGACCAGAGTTACCTAACACATCGGCGCAACCGAAACAGGGGCTAATCTGAAAGAGTCGGATAGCTCTCATTTTAACCATTGGAACAGTGGCGGAACGAATCGGCGACGAATCAATGACTCACCTTGATTCCGTTTTTGTTCACCCCAACATCTGCCCGGCTGACGTCTGAGCGCCACCACATGCTGAATCGCTTCCGGGGTGTTTCATCCATATCCCGCCGGCTGCGTTAACTTTTGCATTTTGTCCAAATCCGCTCCACACATGCACCTGGCCGCTTGATCTCCACTATTCACATTTCATTAATATTTCCAAAGACTTCGTTAATCGAATTTTCGGCTTTTGAACGGTCCCGTTAACTTTCGGAACAGCCGTGGAACGAATCGGCGACGAATCACTGACCTGGCTCTGTTGGCCGTTTGTTCACCACAGCATGTGGACCATGCGCGACACTCCCGCACCAGATGCTGAACCGTCCTCGACCCATTACACCCAAATCAGGCGATCGCGGTTAACCTTTGGCATGCATTCGAGCGAAATAGGCTTCGTTTCGAGTTCCACAAAATTCAGGATTTGTTAATTATTCCAAAGACTTCGTTACACCGTTTCGGCGCATTCGAACGTCTCCGTTAACTTTCAGAACAGCGCCGGAACAAATCGGCGACGAATCACAGATCTTCCATTGTTGGCGCTTTGTTCACCGCAACATCTGGAATTTCGTGCGCTCATCCCCACCACATGCTGAACCGGCCTGATGGCACTCGCCAGAAAACCGGCAACCCCCGTTAACCTTTCCAGGGACTGCTGGTGAGCCTGCAGTCAGCGTCTCTGCCGCTTGGTGCCACGGTCAGGATTTGTTAAACATTACAAATACTTCGTTAATGCATTTCTGCGGATTTGAGCGATCCCGTTAACGTTCGGAACAGCACCGGAACGAATCGGCGACGAATCACAGATCTGGCTTTGTTGGCCATCTGTTCACCGCAATATCTTGGGTTTTGTGCTGCCCTCTGACACCATTTTCGGCATCAAGCGGCAGCAGGACCGGCATTCCCCGCGCCAAAATTAACCTTTGCCATGACCTTGCCAACGGATTGGGATTCATCAGCAAACAAAAACGGCCCCCGAAGGAGCCGCTCTTTGATGCTTCAGAGAAAGCAGGTGTCAGGAGAAGTACTGACCACCATTGGCCGAGATTGTCGAACCGGTGATGAAGCCGGCATCATCAGCGGCCAGGAACACCACAGCACGGGCGATTTCCTCGGGCTCTCCAAGACGACCAACCGGAATCTGCGGGATGATGCGCTCTTTGAGCACCGTCTCGTCGATGGCCTTGACCATGTCAGTGCCGATATAGCCCGGGCAGATCGCGTTGACGGTGATGCCGGCGCGCGCGCCTTCCTGGGCCAGCGCCCGGGTAAAGCCGATATCGCCGGCCTTGGCGGCGGAATAGTTGACCTGACCCGCCTGGCCCTTCTGGCCATTGATCGAGGAGATGTTGATCACACGCCCGAACTTGCGTTCGCGCATCCCGCCCCAGACCGGGTTGGTCATGTTGAACAGCCCGGTGAGGTTGGTGTTGATCACCTCGCCCCACATCTGCGGCGTCATCTTGTGAAACATCCCGTCGCGGGTGATGCCGGCATTGTTGACCAGCACGGCAACCGGACCGAGATCGGCTTCCACCTGGGCGATACCGGCGACGCAAGCGTCGTAATCGGCGACCGACCATTTGTAGGCTTTGATCCCGGTCTCGGCGGTGAATTTCGCCGCCGCCTCGTCATTGCCGGCATAGTTGGCGGCGACCGTGTACCCGGCCGCCTTCAACGCGATCGAAATCGCCGCCCCGATCCCGCGTGACCCTCCAGTCACGATTGCTACCCTGCTCATATCAATCCTCCCAGATTGTTACTGTAATTTACACTCAGCCGCGCTCGACGCAGAGCGCCACGCCCATGCCGCCGCCGATGCACAGCGTTGCAAGACCCTTCTTGGCGTCGCGGCGAACCATCTCGAACAACAGCGTGTTGAGAATGCGCGCGCCCGATGCGCCGACCGGGTGACCAATGGCAATCGCGCCGCCATTGACGTTGACGATTGCCGGATCCCAGCCCATGTCCTTGTTGACCGCACAGGCCTGTGCGGCAAAGGCCTCGTTGGCCTCCACAAGATCCAGATCGTTCACAGTCCAGCCGGCCTTGGCCAGCGCCTTGCGCGACGCCGGGATCGGGCCGGTGCCCATGATCTGCGGATCAACGCCGGCGGTTGCCCAGGAAACGATCCGCGCCATCGGGGTGATGCCGCGCTTGGAAGCTTCAGCCTCACTCATCAAAACAGTGACCGCCGCGCCATCATTGATGCCCGAGGCGTTGGCGGCGGTTACGGTGCCTTCCTTGTCGAAAGCAGGGCGTAACTTCGCAAGACCATCAATCGTCACACCATGCTTGATGTACTCGTCATCCTCGACAATTGTATCGCCCTTGCGGCCCTTGATTGTCACCGCAGCAATTTCATCCTTGAATTTGCCGGCCTTCTGCGCGGCTTCCGCCTTGTTCTGTGATGACACAGCAAATGCATCCTGCTCTTCGCGCGACAACTGCCACTGTTTGGCAACGTTTTCGGCCGTTGTGCCCATCAGGTAATTGTAAAACGCATCGGTCAGCGCATCATGCATCATGGTGTCGACCATGTTGGCATTGCCCATTTTCACGCCATTGCGCAGATGCATGGCATGCGGCGCCAGCGACATCGATTCCTGACCGCCGGCAACAATGATGTTCGCATCACCCGATGCAATCTGCTGCATGCCGAGTGCGACCGCGCGCAGGCCCGAACCGCAAAGCTGGTTCAGGCCCCAAGCCGTCGCTTCCTGCGGAATGCCCGCTGCCATCGCCGCCTGCCGCGCGGGGTTCTGGCCCTGACCTGCGGACAGGATCTGGCCAAGAATAACTTCGTCAACGTCCGCTGGCGCAACACCGGCGCGCTCGAGCGCCGCCTTGATGGCGACCGCACCCAGATCATGGGCGGCGACGGAGGACAGAGCGCCGTTGAAAGATCCGACCGGAGTACGGGCGGCGCTGGCGATAACAATAGAGCTCATGATGGATTTTCCCTGTCATGTGGTGATGTAAGAAGTTGCTCAGAACGTGACCGAGCTTGATGATCCTGTCAAATGCCTGAATGCGGAATTTTCCATGCAATCGGTTTAATCAGAACCATAGTCTGATGATTTCAGGCTGCCTTCGCCGCATTGCACAAAGGAATTGTCTTTATCGACCGTTTTCGCCTACAGTCTTGGTCAACAAGATGAGGTTCAGGTCTGGGGAGACCTTTGAGGAGAGTGAATATGGCGAAGAACACCGGCACGATCACAATCAAGAAATACGCCAATCGCCGTCTCTACAATACCGGCACCAGCACCTATGTGACGCTTGATGATCTGGCCGTCATGGTCAAAAAGGGCGAAGATTTCGTCGTGCTGGATGCCAAAAGTGGCGACGACATCACTCATTCCGTGCTGACCCAGATTATTTTCGAGCAGGAATCAAAGACCGGGAACACGCTTCTGCCGGTTTCGTTCCTGAGGCAGCTGATCGCCATTTACGGCGACCAGTTGCAGATGGTGGTTCCAAGTTACCTCGAACACTCGATGTCTGCGCTGACCGGGCAGCAGGATCAGCTCCGCGCCAAGATCACCGAGTCCTATGGCGACAATCCGGTTGCCCGCAACATTCAGCTGCCGATACAAATGGTCGAGGACCAGGTTCGCCGCAATACCGAAATGTTCCAGAAGGCGATGCAGATGTTCTCGCCCTTCGCGCTGGCTCATTCCGGCAAGCCGGAGGAAGAAGCTCCGCAGAAATCGGACACCTCCAAGGACATCGATGACCTCAAGTCGCAGCTCAAGCAGCTTCAGGAAAAAATCAACTCCATCGGCAATTGATCCCAAAAGATCGGGACCTTGCCTCTACACCTGCATCGAAGCCGGACAGCCTCATCACCGCCCGGCTTCCCACTTCTGTGCAGAACGGAACCGGGGACTCCGGCAAGTGCGCATTCTTTCCATTCAGGCGAAACAGCTTTCCCCCGTAAAACCGGGCCAAATCAGTGGCGCACCGTCCAATTGAGGGCCTATAAGCGTCTGATCTGTTTCTGACATTGACCTGAAAGGCATTTAGCATGACCGATCTCTCCCTGGCCAAAGCACTCAAGATCATCACCACAGCGCTCGCAAAGGGCAAGGAACTTGGGCTCAAGCCCTTGGCCGTGGTGGTGCTCGATGCCGGCGGCCACGTCAAAGCCTTCCAGCGTCAGGACGGCGCCTCGATGATGCGATTCGAGATCGCCAGCGGCAAGGCCTACGGCGCACTGGCAGTCGGCGTCGGCTCCCGCTGGCTCAACACCCAGGCAGAAACCCGTCCGCATTTCCTTGAAGGTCTGTCCGCAGTCTCCGGCGGCAAGATCGTCGCAGTTCCCGGCGGCGTGCTGGTCAAGGACCGCAAGGGCACCATCATCGGCGCGGTCGGCATCACCGGCGACACCTCCGACAATGACGAAATTGCAGCAATCGCCGGCATCGAAGCGGCAGGCTTTACACCCGACGCGGGCTGAAGCAAGTCAGTCAGATCATGATCGCCGGATTACAACCCGATTGAAACATCCCGGCCCGCCGAGCGGATCGAGACGGAAAATCCGGCGATCACATCGATGAACGCAATCACCATCAGAATGAAAAACACCTGGGTTGCGGCATCGCGCACCAGCAGGAACTCGACCAGAAACGCCACGAACACCAACATCGAAAACATGTGGTCTATCACCGACCACGGCCCGGTGCGCGTTGCCTTCAAAACCTCGATAAACAGCAGGATCAGCGACACAACAATCAGCAAGTCACCGAGGCTCATGGTCCATGTCGCACCTGACATCATCGACAATGATGTGATCGTCGAACCCAGTCCGACGATGCCACCGCCAATCAACCCGATCATGACCAGATTGTACACGATCAGCGGCACGATCATCAGCGGTATGGCGGCGAGCATGGCAAATTCCTCATCAATGGAATGAACGGCGCGGTCGTGTTGAACCAGCACCAGCCACGCTCTGTCCCCGGCGCAACCGGTGGCGACAATGCGAAATCAACCGCTCAAACGCAAGCCCGGGCCGCCGGGTTTATTCGCAAGATCTAATTCCGGTCAATCACCTGAAGCATAGACAATCAGAAGGTCCTTGGCGTCGATCTGATCGCCGGTTTTAACCAGAAGTTCCGCCAGCACTCCGTCGCGCTCGGCATGGATCGCCGTTTCCATTTTCATGGCCTCGATCGACACCAGTACATCGCCGGCGGTGACTTCCTGCCCTTGAGCAACGGCAACCGTCGAAATCACACCCGGCATCGGAGCGCCGACATGCGCGTCATTGCCCAGCTCGGCCTTGCGCCGTACAGCCGAGCCCGATGCGCCATGCGCCCGGTCCGGCACCCTGATCCGCCGCGGTTGGCCATTGAGCTCGAAGAACACAGTGACCATGCCCTTGTCGTCAGGTTCGCCCTGAGCCAGGTTCTGCACAACCAGCGTCTTGCCCTTTTCGATCTCGATGAACAGCTCGCCACCAACCGGGATTCCGTAGAAATAGGCTGGTGTCGGCAACATGCTGACCGGCCCGTAGGTTTCCGTCGCCAGTGCGAAATCGGTGAACACCTTCGGATACATCAGATAGGACGCAAACTCGTTCTCGCTGATTTCACGCTCAAGCTTGGTTTCTATTTCAGCGCGCTCGGCCTTGAGATCAGCATCCGGCAACAATGAACCGGGGCGTGCGGTATAGGCTTTCTCGCCTTTAAGCACCTTGCTTTGCAGAGCTTTGGGCCACCCGGCCGGCGGCTGCCCCAGATCGCCGCGCATCATCGAGACCACCGAATCCGGGAACGACACATCCTTGGCCGGATTTTCGACGTCGGCAACGCTCAGGTCCTGACTGACCATCATCAGCGCCATGTCGCCCACAACCTTCGAGGACGGCGTCACCTTGACGATATCACCGAACATCTGGTTGGCGTCGGCATAAGCCTGCGCCACCTCGTGCCAGCGGGTCTCCAGCCCCAGCGAGCGGGCCTGCTCCTTGAGATTGGTGAACTGACCGCCCGGCATTTCATGCAGATAGACCTCGGAAGCCGGCCCCTTGAGGTCGCTTTCAAACGCCGCGTACTGGTTACGCACGGCTTCCCAATAAAACGAGATCCGGCGGATCCATTCGGTATCGAGGCCGGGATCGCGTTCATGGCCCTTGAGCGCTTCCACAATCGAACCAAGGCACGGTTGCGAGGTGTTGCCCGACAACGCATCCATCGCCGCATCGACCGCATCGACACCGCTGTCGACCGCCGCTAGCACCGTGGCCGCGGAAATGCCCGAGGTATCATGGGTGTGGAAATGGATCGGCAGATCGGTCGCCTCGCGCAACGCCTTGAACAACTGCCGCGCCGCCGCCGGCTTCAGCAATCCGGCCATGTCCTTGACCGCGATGATGTGGGCACCGGCCTTCTCAAGCTCAGTTGCAAGCGCGGTGTAATATTTTAGATCGTATTTCGGCCGTGCGGAGTTCAGAATGTCGCCGGTGTAGCAGATCGTCGCTTCGCACAGCTTGTTTTCCTCGCAAACCGCATCCATCGACACACGCATGTTCTCGACCCAGTTGAGGCAGTCGAACACCCGGAAAAGATCAATCCCGCCCTGCGCCCCCTGGCGCACGAAATGCTTGACCACATTGTCGGGATAATTCTTGTAACCAACGCCGTTGGCGCCGCGCAGCAGCATCTGCAACAAGAGGTTCGGCGCGCCCTGGCGCACCATGTCGAGCCGCTCCCACGGGTCTTCGGTCAGGAACCGCATCGACACGTCAAAAGTAGCTCCGCCCCAGCATTCCAGCGATAAAAGATCCGGCAGCGCGCGGGCATAAGCCCCGGCAACGGCCGCAATGTCATGCGTGCGCATCCGGGTGGCAAGCAGCGACTGGTGTCCGTCGCGCATTGTCGTGTCCGTGATCAGCACACGTTTTTGCGCCCGCATCCAGCCGGCGAAGCCCTTCGGGCCAAGCTCATCAAGCAATTGCCGGGATCCGGGCTTCACATCGCCTTCGACATGCGGAACACGCGGCGCCGCAGCATCCGCCAGCGGCAACGGCCGACCCTTGGTCTCGGGATGCCCGTTGACCGTCACATCGGCCAGATAGGTCAGCAGCTTGGTGGCACGGTCCTGCCGCTTGACCTGCTCGAACAGCGCCGGCGTGGTGTCGATGAAGCGCGTCGTATAGGTGTTATCGAGGAATTTCGGGTGAGTGATGATGGCTTCAAGGAAAGTCAGATTGGTGGCGACGCCACGGATCCGGAATTCGCGCAACGCACGGTCCATCCGCTTGATGGTTTCTTCCGGCGTCGGTGCCCAGGCAGTGACTTTCTCCAGAAGAGGATCGTAAAATCGGGTGATCACCGCGCCGGAATAGGCCGTGCCGCCATCAAGCCGGATGCCAAAACCGGTGGCGCCGCGATAGGCGGTGATCCGGCCATAATCGGGAATGAAATTCTGTTCCGGGTCTTCTGTGGTGATCCGGCACTGCAGCGCATGGCCATTCAACCTGATATCCGCCTGCGCCGGCACGCCCGACGCCGGTGTGCCGATAACTTCACCTTCCAGAATATGGATCTGCGCCTTGACGATGTCGATGCCGGTGACTTCTTCGGTCACCGTGTGTTCGACCTGAATGCGTGGATTGACCTCGATGAAGTAGAATTCGCCAGTGTCGATATCCATCAGATATTCGACCGTGCCCGCACCGACATAGCTGGTGGCATTGGCGATCTTCAGCGAATAGGCCGCCAGTTCCTGGCGTTGGGCTTCGGTAAGATACGGTGCCGGTGCACGCTCGACGACTTTCTGGTTGCGCCGCTGCACCGAGCAGTCGCGCTCAAAAAGGTGCACGGCGTTGCCATGAGTATCGCCAAGGATCTGGCTCTCGACATGACGGGCGCGTTCCACCAGCTTTTCAAGATAGACCTCGTCCTTGCCGAAGGCAGCCATCGCCTCGCGCTTGGCCTCGACAACTTCGCGAGCCAGATCTTTCGGATCTCGAATGGCGCGCATGCCGCGGCCGCCGCCGCCCCAGGAGGCCTTCAGCATGATCGGGTAACCGATCCCTTCGGCCATCCGCGCCACTTCAGCCATGTCGTCAGGAAGTGGCTCGGTTGCCGGCACCACCGGGACGCCGATTTCGATGGCGAGATTGCGAGCGGAAACCTTGTTGCCAAGGCGGCGCATTGTTTCGGCCCGCGGACCGATGAAAATGATCCCCGCGGCATCGCAGGCGTCAACGAATTCGGGGCTCTCCGACAACAGGCCGTAACCGGGGTGGATCGCATCGGCGCCCGACAGCTTTGCCACCCGGATCACTTCATCAATCGACAGATAACTCTCGATGGGCCCCAGATCACGCGCCAGATGCGGGCCGCGCCCTACCTGATAGGATTCATCCGCCTTGAACCGGTGCAGTGCGAGCTTGTCTTCCTCCGCCCAGATCGCGACTGTTTTCATGCCCAGCTCGTTGGCTGCGCGAAACACGCGAATGGCAATTTCCGAACGGTTGGCAACAAGAATCTTGGAAATCAACACAGACAGGCTCCCGGGTTTGGGCGAAGAAAACAGGGTTAGAACAAACCCCGCAGTCAATCATTAGCGTCTGTTTTGCTGCAGTGCAAATCAGGAGATAAGGCCAAGCCTGAATGCGATCGCCACCACATGATGGCGGTTTTTGGCCTGCAGTTTATCCTGAATGCCGTTCATGTACCAATCGACCGTGTGGGCCGAAAGGCCGAGCGTGGCACCCATTTCATTGGAGGTCATCCCGTAGCCTAGGTATTCCAGCGTTTCCATCTCGCGACGGGTCAGCGGCATCGAGACTGGACGGCTGATGCGCTCGTGCGCCTCGGGGTCGTGAGCTTCCAGAAGCTCCCAGAAAGCCTTCTTGGCCAGCGCGTCCATCATTGCCATTTGTGACGGCGACAAATCAACCGGAAGTCCCGCGACCGTCAGCACCCCGACCAGACCACGCCGCCCGTGAACCGGGAAAACATAACCGTCTTCAAGGCCGAACCTGCGGGCGTCGACCAGCATCCGTTCCATCCGTTTGCGGTGAGGATCACCCTCGAACACCTTCATCGGTTCGCGCCAGCGATAGCCGCGTTGGCTGTGCCCCAAATAACGGACGATCGGGTCAATCGCTGCATATTTACGCTTCACATAAAGCTCGGGCCAGCCCTTGGGCCACTGACCGGCCAGAACGATGTCCCTCGCATCGCTCTCCGGCCCCGGCTGCCGGACAAGTGTAAAATAATCAAAACCGATTTCATTGATAATGCTGCGAATCCGCGCACGAATCTTCTCTGCGCCTTCCTCTTCGTTTCTCTTCGCATCAAGAAACTGTAGAACGGCGTTCATTAGCATGGTCTCCCCCAAGGCATCGAATTCGGCATTATCTATTAAAAATCAATAATATTTGTCAGTAAAATCAGGATTCAAATAACAATGTAATCCTAAATCTTGCAGTTGCGCCACTTTTTCTTTGCAATCCATCTACGAGAGAAATGTCATTCAATTTGCTTCTGAAATAACAAACCGGCCCACGCTTGATGCATGGACCGGCTTGTCTGGATCTCGATGGATCAGGGCTGATCAGATACAGGCTTCGAACAGCGCTTTGGTGTTTTCGGTGGTCAACGTCACCGGATTACCGCCAGCGCTGGGGTCCTCCAGCGCCATGGCCGTCATTTCATCAATCCGGTCACGCCCGACACCGAGTTCGGAAAGCTTGTCGGGAACGCCCAGATCAGAACGAAGTTTCAGAACGAAATCATAGAACCCGTCGAAACCACCGCCGATCCCCATGTAATCCGCCGCGCGGGCAATCCGCTCCTCAATCGCCGGACGGTTCATCACCAGCACCGGAGGCATCACCACCGCATTGGTCATGCCGTGATGGGTGTTGTAGACCGCGCCGATTGGATGCGACAGCGCATGAATGGCGCCGAGCCCCTTCTGGAACGCCACCGCGCCCATTGCCGCAGCACTCATCATTTCAGCGCGGGCCGCGATGTTGGAGCCGTCGGCAACCACCAAAGGCAGGTTCTCCTTGACCAGCCGCATGCCTTCGAGCGCGATACCCTGGCTCATCGGATGATAAAACGGCGACGAATAGGCCTCCAGGCAATGCGCGAACGCATCCATGCCGGTGCCGACCGTGATCATCTTCGGCATGCCGACCGTCAGTTCCGGATCGCAGATTGTGATCGCCGGAAGCAACTTGGGATGGAAGATGATCTTCTTCACATGGGTTTGTGAATTGGTCAGAACGCCAGCCCGGCCGACTTCGGAGCCGGTACCCGCGGTTGTCGGCACCGCGATGATCGGAACAATGGCATCGGCATTGGCGCGTGTCCACCAATCGCCGATATCCTCGAAGTCCCAGACCTGACGGGTTTGCCCCGCCTGGAATGCGATAAGCTTGCCCAGATCAAGACCTGATCCGCCGCCAAAGGCGATAACCCCGTCATGCCCACCCTTCTTGAAGACCTCAACGCCTGCGGCAAGATTTATGTCGTTCGGGTTCGGGTCGACTTCTGCGAAGATTGCCCGGCCAAGGCCGGCGGCTTCCATCAGGTCAAGCGCATTGGCTGTGATCGGCAGTGGGGCGAGCCCCCGGTCGGTGACCAGAAGCGGCTTCTTCATGCCTGCTGCAGCACATGCTTCAACGAGTTCCGAAATGCGCCCTGCGCCAAAACGGATTGCGGTAGGATAGGACCAGTTGGCGCGCGGGCTCATGCGGATTTCTTTCTCAGGTGGTAGGATTTGGGACGGGTGAGGTTGTGGAAGCCGATTTCCGACAGCGAGCCGCCACGGCCGGTGGCCTTGCAGCCGGTCCAGCACAATGCCGGATCGAGGTAATCCGCCCGGTTCATGAACACGGTGCCGGTTTCGATCTCATTGCCGATACGGGTGGCGCGATCAGTGTCGTTGGTCCACAGCGAGGCTGTGAGGCCAAACTGGCAATCATTCATCAGCGAAAGCGCTTCCTCGTCGTTGTTGACAGGCATGATGCCAACCACAGGACCGAAGCTCTCATCGCGCATCACCCGCATGTCGTGGGTCACATCTACCAGAACCTGCGGCATCAGATAAGCGCCGCCATCATCGGCCGGATACAGTTTCGGATCGATCAGACCACGCGCACCGCTGGCAATGGCTTCCGCGGTCTGCGCCCGGACTTCCTTTGCGAAGCGCACATTGGCCATCGGGCCGATGGTCGTCTCCTGCTCCAGCGGATTGCCGAGCTTGAGACCGGAGGTAACCCAGGCTTCGGCTTTCTCGATAAAGGCATTGTAAAGCGGGCGGGCAATGTAAAGCCGCTCGATACCGCAGCAGCACTGCCCGGCATTGAACATCGCTCCGTCCATCAGCGTATCGACGGCCCAATCAAGGTCGGCGTCCTCCATCACGTAGCCGGGGTCCTTGCCGCCAAGCTCCAGCCCGAGGCCGGTGAATGTACCGGCAGCCGCCCGTTCAATCGCCTTGCCGCCTCCGACCGAACCGGTGAAATTGATGAAGTTGAAGCTTCCCGCCGAAATCAGCTTTTCGCTGCCCTGGTGATCGAGGAACAAATTGATGAACACATCTTCCGGCAACCCGGCTTCGGTAAAGGCGCGGACCATGCGCTCGCCGACCAGCAGCGTCTGCGTTGCATGCTTGAGCACCACTGTGTTGCCGGCAATCAACGCCGGGGCGACCGTGTTGATGGCGGTCATGTAGGGGTAGTTCCACGGCGCAACGACGAAAACGACACCGTGCGGAACGTGCTCGATACGGCGTTCAAACTGTGCCGAATTCTCGATCTCGATCGGCGCCAAGGCCCGCTGGGCGATCTCGGCCATGTAATTGGCGCGCTCGTTGACGCCACCAAACTCGCCGCCATAACGGATCGGCCGGCCCATCATCCAGGCCAGTTCCGGCACAACCTCGTCGCTCATCTCGTTGAGACGCGTGACACCGGCCTTGACCAGCGCGATGCGCTCTTCCAGCGGCCGTCGGGCCCAGTCCTTCTGCGCCTTGCGCGACCGCGCCACTGCGGCGGCTGCATCAACGACACCCATAACCGGGCGTTCGGCATAGACCGACCCGTCAACCGGCGAAATCAGTTTCAAACTGCTCATTGCTTGGTCTCCTTCGGCGGCTCCCCCACGTGTCCGTGCGGTGCCAGCCATCTATCATCTGTGTTTGGTGTGTATTCAGGCGCGCTCAAAGCCGCGGGCAATTTCCCAATCGGTCACTGCCTTGTCGAATTCTTCCTGTTCCCATTCTGCGCAGCGTACATAGTGATCAACCACCGCGTCGCCCATCGCTTCGCGCAACATTTTCGAACCGCGCAATGTTTCAATGGCCGTGCGCAGTGTCGAAGGAATGTGCTTGGCCTCGGCGTTCTCATAAATGTCGCCACCGGTCGGCGGCGCCAGTTCCAGCTTGCCCTCGATGCCCTTGATACCCGCTGCCAGCAACGCCGCCTGTGCGAGATATGGGTTCATGTCGGAACCGCCGATCCGGCACTCGACGCGAACGGCTTTTGTCCCTTCGCCGCACAGCCGGAAGCCGGCGGTACGGTTATCGACCGACCAGACCGTGCGAGTCGGAGCAAATGTGCCCTTCATGAAGCGCTTGTAGCTGTTGACGTAAGGCGCCAGGAAACAGGTGTAGTCGGGCGCATATTCAATCAAGCCCGCCATGAAATGGCGCATCAGTTCCGACATGCCATGCTCACCGTTTTCATCCCGGAAGGCAGGTGTCTTGCCTGCCCACAGCGACATATGCACATGCGAGGACGAACCAACCTTGCTGGCGTTCCATTTTGGCAGGAATGTCACCGAGCGGCCCTGCGCCCAGGCAATCTCCTTGACTGCGTGCTTGGCAATCGTGTGGTGATCAGCGCAATCGAGCGCTTCGGCGTAGCGGATGTTGAGCTCTTCCTGACCGGCTTCGGCTTCACCCTTGGAATTTTCAATCGGAATGCCTGCAGCGAAAAGATGATTGCGTATCGGGCGCATCACGCCCTCTTCCTTGGTGGTCTGAAGGATGTGGTAATCTTCATTGTAGGCGCTGATCGGCGTCAGCTCGCGATACCCCGACTGGGCCAGTTCGCGGAAGCTCTGCTCGAACAGGAAGAATTCCAGCTCGGTGGCCATCATCGCTTCATAGCCAAGCTCCTTGAGCCGGGCAATCTGGACCTTCAGGATCTGGCGCGGCGACTGCGGCACCGGCTTGTGGGTGTGGTGATCAAGCAGATCACACAGCACCATGGCGGTGCCTTCAAGCCATGGCACATGGCGCATGGTCGAAAGGTCAGGCTTCATCACGTAATCGCCATAGCCGGCCTGCCAGCTGGTTGTCGCATAGCCATCTGGCGTCGCCATTTCGATATCGGTTGCCAGCATATAGTTGCAGCAATGGGTTTCTTCATGGCTCGAATCGATGAAGTTCCGGACATGGAAACGCTTGCCCATCAGCCGTCCCTGCATGTCGACGCAGCACACCAGCACTGTGTCGATGTCGCCGGACTTGGCGGCAGTTTTCAACTCGTCAAAGGTAAGGTTTCCGGCCATGTGATCTGATCCTGATAAGCGGCCCCGAAGGGCTTGGATTTTGTGAGGCGCTTTAGCGGCAAATCGCCCCCCGGCGCAAGCCGGGAGGCGGAAGTCTTGACGGTGTTCGGCTCAGCTTTCGCCGTAAGGGAAGCCAGCCTTATTGATGACGCCGTTATATTCCTTGAAGATCGAGATGACCTTGGCCTTGGTTTCGCTTTCCGCGGCCACTTCATCCCAGAATTTCACAGCAGCATCTTCGACCTGCTTCCAGTCCGATGCCGGAACCGAGCGAAGCTCCAGCTTGTCGCCGGTGGCGCGCAGCTTGGCTTCGCCGCCCCAGTACCACTGGTTGCGGAACGTGTGCGTTGCTTCCATGCAGGAGATGTAGAGCGCCTTGAGATGCTCAGGCAGGGCGTTCCACTTTTCCTCGTTGGCAAACCAGGAACCGATCCAGGCGCCCGAGATGTTGTTGGTCAGGAAGTAGTCGGTCACATCGGCCCAGCCAACGGTGTAGTCCTCGGTGATACCCGACCAGGACATACCGTCGAGTTCGCCGGTCTGCACCGCAACTTCTGCATCTTCATACGGGATCGATACAGGAACCACACCGAACTGGGTGAGGAAGCGGCCTGCCGTCGGGAAGGTGTAGAGCTTGAGGCCGTCGAGATCGGCAACGCTCTTGATTTCCTTCTTGGTGTTGAAGTTGCACGGATCCTGACCCGCGGCCGACAACCAGACAACGCCGGTTCCAGTATAAGCTTCGCGCCAGATGTCAGCCAGACCATACTGCTGGAACAGCACCGGCACATCAAGGATCGAGCGGGTGGCAAACGGGAAGTAGCCGCCAAACAGACCGACTTCCACTGGCGACGCCATGGAATCGTCATCCGAATGCACCGCATCGATGGTTCCGGCCTGCATGGCGCGGAACAGTTCGCCGGTCGGGACGATCTGGTCGGCGAAGAACAGCTCGATCACCATTTCGCCATTGGCTGCCTTGTTGAAGGCATCAACGAAGGGCTGGGTGACAAACTGGCCAAGCGTAGCACCGGCATAGGTCTGCATGCGCCAGCGGATCGGTTCCTGCGCGATTGCAGCGGGAGCCGCGAGTGCTGTTCCGGCGGCCGCGCCAGCGACGACACCGGCCTTGGTGAGAAATTGACGCCTCTTGATATTGCTCATGCTGTTCTCCTTTTTCGTTTCGTCTTCTTCGGATTTGCTCATTTCAGCCCCGGAGTTTGCCGCGGAATTGCTCCGGCAGCCACAATGCGATTTCCGGGAACATCATCACGATCACCAATGTGAGCAGCATGACCGCGACGAAGGGAATGACGGACTGGTAGATATGACGCAGCTTGATTTCCGGCGGCGCCATGGCGCGCATAAGGAACAGATTGTAGCCGAACGGCGGTGTCATGTAAGCGATCTGGCAAGTGATCGTGTAGAGCACGCCGTACCAGACCAGATCGAAGCCGAGGATCTTGACCAGCGGCACGTAGAGCGGCGCAACGATCACCAGCATGGCCGTGTCATCAAGAAATGTTCCCATAAGCAAAAAACTCAACTGCATCAGGATCAGCACATGCCATGGCTCGAGGCCAAGCTGGCCGAGGAAGAAGCCCTCTATCGCCTTGACCGCGCCCAGACCGTCAAACACTGCGCCGAAACACAGAGCCGCCAGAATGATCCACATGAACATGCAGGAAATGCCCAGCGTCTTGCGCATGACATTTTCCATCACCTCGCGGTTCAGCCGGCCCTTGATCAGCGCCGCCGCCATCGAGGCCACCGCACCCACGGCCGAGCTTTCCACCAGGCTGGTATAGCCCATCAGGAACAGGCCGTTCATCAGGAAGAAGATCATGAACGGCAGAATGCCCGCCCTGAGCAGAGTGATCCGCTCTTTCCAGGTGATCGCGTCACGCTCTTCCTTGGGAAGCGGCGGTCCGAGATGCGGCTGCAACTGGCAGCGCACGAAGATGTAGAGAATGAACAGCCCAGCCATCAGCAGGCCGGGGAACACACCGGCAAGCCACAGCTGGCTGACTGGCTGCCGCGCGATCATGCCGTAAAGCACCAGCACCACCGATGGCGGAATCAGGATTCCGAGCGAAGACCCACCCTGGATCACCCCGGTGATCATTACCTTGTCATAGTTGCGCCTGAGCAGTTCCGGCAGGGCAATTGTCGCCCCGATGGCCATACCTGCGACCGAAAGCCCGTTCATCGCCGAAATCACAACCATCAGGAAGATCGTGCCTATCGCCAGCCCGCCCGGAACCGGACCGAACCAGACATGGAACATCCGGTAGAGATCGTCGGCGATCCGGCTTTCCGACAGCATGTAGCCCATGAAAATGAACATCGGCAGCGTCAGCAGCGGATACCATTTCATCAGCTTGATCGATTGCGTGAACGCGATCTCGACCCCGCCGGTGCCCCACAGAGGCAGAGCGGCAATCACTGCCACAGCGCCGATGACCCCGAAAACCCGCTGCCCGGTCAGGAGCAGCGCCATCATCGAGGCGAACATGAACAGCGCGATAAGTTCGTAGCTCAAAGGCCCGCCTCACTTGCATGGTTTACGCTGACACCGCGCAGGAAAAGAATGTCACGGAACAACTCGGCAATGGTCTGCAAGAGCATCAAGAGGATGCCGATGACTGCGATGACCTTGACCGGCCACATGTAAGGCCGCCAGACCGAATGCGCCCGCTCGCCCCACTCGATGGCATAGGTGGTGCTCGATATGCCGCCATAAAGCAGAACGCACAGATAGAAGATCAGAAACAGAACCGACACCGAATCGATGGCTGCCTTGCGGCGCGGCGACCAGCCGCCATAGACCAGATCCATCCGCACATGGTCACCCATCTGCATTGAGTAGGCGCCGCCGAGCAGATAGTACCCGACCATGATGAACTGGGCCAATTCAAGCGTCCACAGCGCTGGCGAGCCGGCGTATTTGGAGATCGAAGACCAGAACAGCACGCCCATCAACGCAAAGATCAGATACATCGCAAACCGGCCGACGCGCCTGTTGAAGGTGTCAACTGTGCGGATATAACCCTCGACGAATTTCATGCGCGAACGTCCTCCGAGCGGCAAGCCGAGCCTCGGCCGAACACCGGAGCGGTAAAATCATCCATGAAGACGTCCCCCTTCTTGGTTCAGATCACCGCCTGACGCGCGCAACAATTGGGCAATCTTGTCTGCCCAGATACGCTGGCCGGCATCATCGGAAATAAGATCATTACGGATTTCAAGCATGACGTTGGGGATTTGCCGGGTCAATCCATGCCGCTTCAATGTGTGGGTCACACCGTCCTCCGGGCCGTAGGGGTAGTTCCGGCTCACACCCTCCAGCGTCGCCGCCGCCGCATCAAGCATGGCATCGGCCAATCGGCTGTCATCATCATGCAGGATACCCAGATGCCCATCACGCCGCGTACCGAAATAGACTGGTGTGAACGAATGAACCGTCACCAGAACCACACTGCGGCCCTGCGCCAGCCGTGCATCAATCAGCGCATCAATGGCCTGATGGAAAGGATAGTAAAGCGCATCGGCCCGGCGCGCCTTGTCACTAACGCTAAGCCCGACATTACCGGGAACATCGTAGATCTCGCTGCGTTCGGGATAGGCGCCATCAGCTTCCGGCGGGCGGTTGCAGTCATAAGCCAGACGCGAAAACCGTTGCGACACCAGCGAAGCATCAAGCCGGTCCGACAGCATCTCGGCAACCCGCTGGGCGCCTATATCCCAGGCGATATGGCTCGCGAGTTTGATCTCGTCGAGCCCCAAGGTCCCGAGCGCCTTCGGCATTGTCTTCGATGCATGCTCGCACACCAGCACGACGTCACTCGCCCCATCCGGATGGCGGATAGCAAAAGCAGGCCCTTCTGATGGTTCGATCAGCGCGTCGTCTTGCATCTTGATTTCTGGTCCCCGGCGGGCGTGGTCTGGAATTCCACTGTCGTAACAATGATTAGGATTGCCCGATCATTGTCAATCCTGTAATTTTTATTACATCCGCGGGAAACATTGAAACGAGGGCCAATATGGCGATACGGGAACAGATTCAGGCAGCACTCGGGACGCTGCCAGGCGCCGAGAAGAAAATCGCCCACGCGTTTCTGGCCAACTACCCCAGCATCGGGCTGTCTACCATCGCCGAGCTTGCAGCCCTTGCCGGGACCAGCGCGCCGACAGTCTTGCGCTTTGTTGCCCGGCTCGGATTCGATTCCTATCCGGAATTCCAGCGTGTCCTGCGCAGCGACGTGCAGGCGCAATTGATGTCACCACTTGAACGCGCTCGCAGCAGCGGACCGGCCACCGATAATCCGGCGCTCAAGGCCAGTTTCGCAAGCATCGCGGCCAATCTCGATGCCACACTGAAAGCGGTGCCCGAGAGCGAGTTCGAAGCCGCCTGCGAATTGCTGGCGGATCAGAAATCGACCTGCTATCTGCTCGGCGGCAGGTTCACCGACACCATTGCCGCCTACATGGCGGCACATCTCAGGATTATCCGTCCGAACGTCAGGCATTTTGACGGGCAGACATCAACCTGGCGCGATCAGCTTCTGGATGTGCGCCCGGGCGACGTTGCCGTGTTGTTTGATATCCGCCGCTATCAATCCGATCTGGTCCGGCTGGGCGAACTTCTGGTCGAACGAAAGGCCCGCATCCTGCTGATCACCGATCCGTGGCTGTCGCCGATCGCCCGCTCGGCGCGCGTTGTTCTGCCTTGTGTGGTTGATGCCGACAGGACCTGGGATTCGAGCATCACCCTGATGGCTCTGGCCGAAGCACTGATCGACCGGGTCTCCCGCGCTCAGTCCGGCAGCGCCCGCGCCCGCATGCAGGCCCTCGAGAACATACACTGGAACAATTTGCCTGGCCGGTAGCGTACAAAAAATTCACTCGAAGCGGCATTTCAACCTCGCGAGAGGTCAATCGTAGATGCTTGCGCAAAACAGCCGTATCCAATACCCATCGGATATGGACCAGCAAAACGCATTGGACGCCTTCTCGGCTCTCAGTCAGGAAACCCGGCTTGCCGTGTTCCGGCTTCTGGTGGCCGCCGGCCCGGAAGGCATGACCTCGGGTGACATTGGCGACCGTCTGCAGGTCCGTCAGAACACCATGTCGACCAATCTCGGCATTCTGCTCAAGGCAGGGCTGGTGCGCCGGGTCCGCGACGGACGCAACGTGCGCTATCACGCCGATCACTCAGGCATCAGCGGCCTTCTGGGCTTTCTGCTGGAAGATTGCTGCGGCGGCAATCCCGATTTGTGTCAGCCAATCATCCGCCAGCTCTCCTGCACATGAGCAAAACTTACGCCGGAGAGGTTGCCCGGCGGTAGAGATGCCAGGTCGCATGCCCCAGGACTGGCAACACCAGCAACAGCCCGGCAAATACCGGCAGCAGCGCCACAAGCGTGGCAAGACCAACGACAAACCCGAACCCGAGCATTGGCAGCGGGTTTTTCACAACGGCTGCAACGCTGGTGATCATCGCAGTGACGAAATCGACCTCGCGCTCGGCAAGCATCGGCAGAGCGATCACCGTGGTTGAAAACAACACCGTCGCCAGAAAAGCGCCCACGATAGTTCCGACCACCAGAAACCCCCAGCCTTCCGGCGTTGACAGCACGATCTCGACAAAGCGGTCCCAGCTGGAAAAGGACTTGAACCCCAGAAACAACGCAAACAGCAGCCGCACCTGATAAACCCAGATCCAGAAGATGAACATCACCACAAAGGCCATCCAGCCAAGCTGGCGTTCGCGCTGATAAAACACCTGCGCCAGAACCGCTTTGGGCGTCACCGGTTCACCCATTCTGCGCCGGCGGCTGACCTCGTACAGCCCCACCGCCACAAACGGACCAAGCAACGGAAATCCGATAGCCAGCGGAATAATCATCCATGGCGATCCGATGCTGGTGAGAAACCCGAGGATCAGCAAGCCGCCGAGCATGTATATGCCGCCGAAAAAAAAGCCGTATCCGGGATACGCCTTGAAGTCGCTCCACCCATCCTTCAGGCTCGCCCACATATCATCCAGTGAAAGATCGCGGATCTGCGGCGCGCCAATCGGATTATCTCCGGATACTCCTGCAGTCTTGTCGGTCATGAATTCCTCCCCCAATTCCTCACAAGTCATCTACCCTTGTGCCGAAAATGCCGCCTTTCATCAATGATCCTGATCAAGACGTGCAGATAGCACCGCACCAGACCGGATATCGCACCCTTGCCATTCGCAGCTATGGAAAGTGCGCGCTGTCAGAGATGTCCCTATCAGCACTCTGGTAATACCCCGCATCGGCACTACCTTCGGTACAGCACCGGTAATCCTGATCACAGCCATATTCCACGATCGATCAGATCCGGTCCGGGAGTTTGAAATGTCTGCAATCATCATTGCCATCCTCGTTCTTGCGACAGCATCGAGCGGCGCTCTGTTCAAGCCCGGTGAATGGTATCGCGGTCTGCGACGCCCGTCCTGGACCCCGCCAAACTGGGCTTTTCCGCTGGTCTGGAGCATTCTGTATATCGCCATCGGCCTGTCCGGCTGGCTTGTGTGGCAGGCTCAGGGGCTTGGCATTGCCATGGGTCTGTGGCTCGCACAGCTGGTCTTCAATGCTGCCTGGTCGTGGCTGTTCTTCGGTCGAAAGCGGATGGATCTGGCTTTTGTCGACGTCTGTCTGCTGTTGCTGACGATTGTTAGCTACATGATGGCCGCCGCTGCAGTTTCGCAATTGGCTGCCTTGCTGTTCCTGCCCTATGTCGCCTGGGTGGCAACCGCCGCAACGCTCAATCGTGCAGTCTGGCGTCTCAATCCGGAGGCTATGCCTAACTGAAGCCGTTCGTGCCGGGAGCGGTGGGCATCACCTTCACCGCTCCCCGACATGGCGCATCCGATCAAACCGCTTCCATTTCGCAGTCTTGCGTTTTAGGAAGTGACCATACCAAAGGCTCCCGCCCTTGGCAGACTGCAATCCGAGGCCATCATGACCAATTCCCCCTTTGTTGTCCCGCAAGCTCGCCGTTCAAGCGTCGCGGTCGATGTCGGCGGCGTCATGGTAGGCGGCGGCGCACCGGTTGTGGTGCAATCCATGACCAACACCGATACCGCCGATATCGACGCCACCGTGGCGCAGGTCGCAGCGCTTCACCAGGCTGGCTCCGAAATTGTCCGGATCACCGTTGACCGCGACGAAAGCGCTGCCGCTGTCCCGAAAATCCGTGACCGCCTCGTGCGCCTCGGCCTCGATGTGCCGCTGGTCGGTGATTTTCATTACATTGGCCACAAGCTGCTGGCGGATCACCCGGCTTGCGCGGAAGCTCTGGCCAAATACCGGATCAATCCGGGCAATGTTGGCTTCAAGGACAAGAAGGACCGCCAGTTCATCGAGATTGTCGAAATGGCGATCCGTCACGACAAACCGGTCCGCATCGGCGTCAATTGGGGATCCCTAGATCAGGTGCTGTTGACCCGGCTGATGGACGAGAACGCTGCAAACGGATCGCCGCTGAGCGCCCGTGACGTCACCCGCGAGGCCATCATCCAATCGGCCTTGCACTCCGCAACATTGGCCGAGGAAACCGGGCTCGCCCGCAATCGCATCATTTTGTCGGCCAAGGTCAGCCAGGTCCAGGATCTCATCGCGGTCTATTCAGAACTCGCCACCCGCTCCGACCATGCCTTGCATCTGGGGCTGACCGAAGCCGGCATGGGTTCAAAAGGCATCGTCGCCTCCTCCGCCGCCATGGGCATCATCCTGCAGGCAGGCATCGGCGACACCATCCGCGTGTCCCTGACCCCTGAACCCGGCGGCGACCGCACCCGCGAGGTCATTGTCGCCCAGGAATTGCTGCAGGTTATGGGCTTCAGGCAGTTCCTGCCCGTGGTTGCCGCCTGCCCCGGTTGCGGCCGCACCACCTCCACCGTGTTCCAGCAGCTGGCCCGCAACATCGAGGATGATCTCAGGCGCAATATGCCGCTCTGGCGTGACAAATATCCGGGCGTCGAAGGCCTGCAAGTTGCCGTCATGGGTTGCATCGTCAATGGCCCCGGCGAATCCAAACACGCCGACATCGGCATTTCGTTACCCGGCACCGGCGAAAGCCCTGCTGCGCCGATATTCATCGACGGCAAGAAAGCCGCCACCCTGCGCGGCCCCAACATCGCCGAAGATTTCCAGGTGATGGTCGCCGACTACATCGAGAAGCGTTTCGGTCAGACCGGCTGATCAAGCCTGCAGCATCAGTTCCCGGCTACGCCTGGCTTGCGCGGCCCTGGGTGCTGGGAAGCCAGCGGTCGATCATCGCGCCAAGTTTTTCGGGTGAAATCGGTTTGGAAAGGTAATCGTCCATTCCGGCGGCGAGGCAACGGTCTTCATCGCCCTTGAGTGAATGCGCGGTGACGGCGATGATCGGCGTCGGCACAAGCCCTTCACGGGTCTCGATCGCACGGATTTCGGCAGTGGCCTCCAATCCGTTCATCTCCGGCATCGACACATCCATCAGCACAAGTGTTGGCCTCAGTTCACCCCACATCCGCACAGCTTCGCGCCCGTTGACGGCAAGACTGTGTGTCAGCCCCAGCCCGTCCAGTGTTTGCTGAAACACGATCTGGTTGATCGGATTGTCTTCCGCCACAAGCACCAGCGGATCCGCTCGCTCTACAATTGCCGGCTTGACCTCGGCAGGTGCAGCAGTGACTGCAGGCGGCGAGCTGGATGCCTGACTGCTGCTTGGTGCGAGAGTCGTTTGCTTCCCGGTAAAGGTCTGGCGCAACGCCATCTCCACGGTCTTGCGCAATTGCGCGGTCCGCACCGGCTTGGTCAATTGCGCGAAGATGTCGAGATGATTGAGCGCTTCCAGCTGATCAGCCTGATCAACCGACGAAAGAACAAGGATCGGCGTATCTGCAATCAACGGATCTGAGCGGATTGCCTGGGCAACTTCTGCGCCCGACATTCCCGGCATCTGAAAATCCAGCACTACGAGATCGATGCCGATTCCGAGGGTGGACCGCGCATGGCGCAACAGGTCCAGACCGATCTCCCCGCCTTCCACCGCCACACAGTCAAACCCCCAGTCACGGATCTGCTCGGTCAGGATCATCCGGTTGATCGCGTTGTCGTCGACCACCAGAATACGGCGGCCGGGCAACAGAGTTGACGGCTCTTCAGCCGACGCACTGATTTGCCCGTCCACATCCATTTGGATGGTAAAGCTGAAGGTGGAACCGACTCCGACTTCACTTTCAAGCTCGATATTCCCGCCCATGAGTTCCACCAGCCGCGTGGCTATCGCCAAGCCAAGGCCGGTGCCCTCATGTTTCCGGGTCGAAGAGCCGTCGACCTGACTGAATTTTTCAAAAATCGTGGCCTGTTTGCCCACGGGAATGCCAATTCCCGTGTCGCGCACAGCAATCGATATCGCCAGCCGGTCCGCCGTATTGACTGCCTCAACCTTGTGCCAATTGATTTCGACCATGACATGGCCATGCTCGGTAAACTTGACGGCATTGCCAACCAGATTGGTCAGAATCTGCCTGATCCGCCCCGGATCGCCGATCAGCTTGTCAGGCAGGCCCGGCTGAATGCGGACAACCAGCTCGATATCTTTCTCGACCACGCGGGACGACATCAGAGTTGCCACATCCTCGGTTGTGTCGACCAGATTGAACGGCTTCGGGGTCAGCGTCAGCTGGCCGGCGTCGATCTTGGAAAAATCCAGAATGTCGTTGATGATCTCGAGAAGCGCATTGCCGGATTTGAGAATGACATCGGTAAAGGTGCGCTGCCTCGTATCAAGCTCGGTCCGGGTCAGGAGCTCAGCCATCCCCAGCACACCATTCATCGGCGTGCGGATCTCGTGGCTCATTGTGGCGAGGAATTCCGACTTCGCACGATCGCCCATTTTGGCTTTGGTCAACGCAGCGTCGGTCTCGCGGGTCTTGTCCTGCAGCCGCGTGATCATCTGGCGAATGATGATATCGATCGGGACGAAGACACCCAGGCCCAGAACCAGCAAGATACCAATTGTCGCCAGCAGATACCGCTGCAGCAACTCGCCCTGCGCCAGTGACAGAGCCGCGAGATAATCTCTGAACTGCTCATGCACAAAGAGATTGGACGGCTGGATCACCTCTTCAAACATCGCACTGATTTCACGGCCCGCCCAGTACATGTCCTTTTTCGTGCGGGCCTTGTCCAGGCGCCCGGCGGCAATCATCTGCTTGTGGGCCACAAACGGATCAGCATTGGTCATGTAACGGGATTTCGCCTGGATTCCCTGCTTCAGGCCATCCGGAAGTTCGTCCCATTTGTCGTTAAGGTGCTTGATCTTCCACCGGGCTCTTTCGAAGCGGAAACGCAAGCTGGATACCGCCGATAGAATATCCGAATCCACGGACATATTGGCACGGATCCGGCGTTTTTCCGCAAGAGTTGCACCATCAAGCCTCGTGTCCACGAAGGCTTGATAATCCACATAGGTTTGCGAAAGCCGCTTGCTGCGATCCGCTATTGCCCGAAGGGCGTGGTCGACTTCCGCAAAATCCGTCGAAACCGCGCCAATCTGCTGGATCACCCGATTGCGTTCGCTCTGTTCAGAGAAAAAGAACGTGCAAACCACGGCAATCGCGGACAACGAGACAATATATCCGATGCGCAGCGTGATTATTGATCGCCGTGCAACAGCAGTTTCATCCTGATCTTTGCTTTTTTCAGTCATGTGTCTGGCAGCATCCGTTTGAACGGATATTGCAGTGAGTTCGTTAAAAAAAAGGTACGAAAAGGAGTTCTTTCGTATTCATCGCAACCAAGTATCCATCATCAATCTGATCATCGATCCCGGCTGGCAATGAATTCCGCTGTTTGAATGAGCGTCTCGGCTTTGCCCCCAAAGGGCTCAAGCAGCGACGCCGCCTCTTCGACCAACCCATCCAGCCTTCCCCGCGCCACGTCTACGCCATGCAGCGACACCAGCGTCCCCTTGCCCCGGCCGGCATCCTTGCCTGCCGCCTTGCCCAGCGTTGCCGCATCGGAAGTCACGTCCAGCAGATCGTCCGCCAGTTGGAATGCAAGGCCTATGATCTCGCCAAACCGGGTCATCCGTTTGACGACATCGTCATCAGCCCCGGCAGCAATTGCTCCGGCGGCACAGGCGTAACGCAGCAACGCTCCTGTTTTCATAGCCTGCAACCGGACAATGCCCGCCTCATCAGGCGTCACCCGTTCGGCATGCAGGTCGAGTCCCTGCCCGCCAACCATGCCGCCAATACCAGCAGCCCGTGCAAGCTGATTGACCAGCGTGAGTTTAGCATCGGCAGGCAAGTCGGTCTCGGGCGCCGAAAGGATATCAAAGGCCAGCGTCAGCAGTGCATCACCGGCCAGGATTGCCGTTGCCTCGTCAAAGGCAATGTGAACCGTCGGCTGTCCGCGCCTGAGGTCATCATCATCCATAGAAGGCAGATCGTCGTGAATGAGCGAGTAGCAATGAATGCACTCCAGCGCAGCGGCAACCCGTCTGGCCGCAAGCTCCGGTGCGCCCAAAAGCCGCGCGGTCTCGATCACCAGAAATGGCCGCAACCGCTTTCCGCCGTTGAGAACCCCATGGCGCATGGCAGCCATCAGGTGCTTCGGACGTCCGATTTCGCCGTCCAGCACGGTGTCCGACAGCAACGCCTCAAGCAGCGCCGCCACTTCTTGTGCGGTCGTTTCAAGCCGTGCAGCGAAGCTGTCTGTCGTATCCCTGATCATCGCCGTCTCTTGCCATGCCGAAACTCCGTCGGCAACGGTTTGTTTCAGGCTCTCGCCGCCGCAGATCCCCATGTTCGGCCCGGTATAGTCGCCTCGAGTCTGGCATTAAGCCGGCAAGATCGCTATGCACACACTTCAAGGCCGTCACTGACGGCGCCTTTTATCCAGGGAAAGCCAGGTGGCCAAACAGAAAACCAGCGCGACCTCCCGGTCACAGCAGACCTCAGGTAAACCGCGGCGCCGCTCGTTCTTGCGCCGGCTGATAGCATGGTGCCTGAGCATCATCATTCTAGTGGTGCTCCTGCCTTATCTGCTGATCCCGCTCTATGCGTTGCCGCAGATCCATCCGGTCTCTACGCTGATGCTCGGCGAAACCATCACTGGCCGCGCCTATGAACGCCAATGGGCCGATTTCGACACCATTGCACCGGTTCTGGTGCAATCAGTGATGATGTCCGAAGACGGGCAGTACTGCGCTCATTCCGGCATAGACTGGAAGGCACTCAATCTGGTGATCGACGATGCACTGGAAGGCGAAGCCACGCGGGGCGCCAGCACCATCCCGATGCAGACCGCGAAGAACCTGTTTCTGCCTCCCGCACGATCGGTTCTTCGCAAGGCGGTGGAAATCCCGCTGGCGATGTGGATGGATGTGGTCTGGTCGAAAAAGCGGCTAATGGAAATCTACCTCAACGTCGCCGAGTGGGCGCCAGGCATTTACGGTGTTGAAGCCGCCTCGCAGGCCTATTTCGGCGTCCCTGCCGCGAAACTCTCTGCCCGGCAGGCAGCGCTGCTTGCGGTAACGTTGCCCAATCCGATCGAACGCAATGCCGCCAACCCCTCGAGCGGTATGAAGCGGCTGGCAGGCGTAATCGAGAAGAGGGCCAGCCAGTCCGGCGCATACATCAAATGTCTTTATGATTGAGTTCAGGGGAATTGGCTTTTCCGGCCTTTTCCCGCATGCGAGACATTGAGCTTCATTCAAAGTGAGGTGTGTTTCATGACCAACCCGGTTCTTTACATTGGCAACAAGAATTATTCGTCCTGGTCCTTCCGGCCGTGGATCGGCATGCGCACCGCCGGCCTCGCTTTTGATGAAAGACTGGTGCCGTTCGATATGGCCGCCGGCAACCCGGCCTTCAAGGCGTTCTCACCCACCGGTAAGGTGCCGGTTCTGGTCGATGGCGACGTGACTGTCTGGGAATCCCTCGCGATCCTCGATCACGTCGCACGCAAACACCCCGCATCGGGCCTCTGGCCAGACAACCCGGCAGACCACAGCAAGGCGATGGCAATGAGTTCCGAGATGGTGTCCTCGTTTTCCGCACTGCGCGGCGCCTGCCCGATGAACATGCGGCGCGAGCGCAAGCCAATCGAAACCACGCCAGCCATCACTGCAGACGTCGCCCGCATCCAGGCACTCTGGAATGGCTGCCTTGAGCAAAGCGGCGGCCCGTTCCTGTTCGGTAGGTTCTCGATTGCCGACGCCATGTTTGCCCCGGTGGTAAACCGTCTCGACGTTTATGCCTTCGATACCGGCCCTGAGGTGAACGGTTACATGGTCCGGATGAAAGCACTGCCGGCCTGGCGCGAGTGGGAAGCCGCGGGCCGCGCCGAGCCATGGACGGTTTACGAGGACGAAGCCTGACCGTCCGGCCAGTATCCGCTTGAGCGGGCTGATAGCCGTAGAGTCAAAAAAACACGCTCACCGCTGGTCAAACCTGCAAATGCCATGTATAAGCCCGGCAAATTTCCGAAATCGGCATGTGTCAGTTTCGGCCCTTGGGTCGACCGTTGGACATGCCTGTACGCTCAATAGGAGTTTATTATGGCTGTTCCAAAGCGAAAAACCACCCCGTCCAAGCGCGGCATGCGCCGCTCGGCTGACGCTCTCAAGGCCCCGACATACGTCGAGGACAAGAATTCCGGCGAACTGCGCCGTCCGCACCACATTGACCTGAAGACAGGCATGTACCGCGGCCGCCAGGTTCTGACGCCAAAAGAAAGCGCATAAGCTTTTTCAAAGCTTTAGCAGTTTCAAAGCCGGTCCTTCAGGGGCCGGCTTTTTGCATGCGTGGCTTCGCAATGAGACCGGATCCGGCTTGCCGTTGCCTTGAGTCGAGGAGGCCCCAGGATCCCAACCTTTGCTCCAGACACAAAAACGCCCGGGAACCGAAGCTCCCGGGCGAAATCAACTCAGAGCGACCAGCCTAGCCAGCCGACCTCTGTTGTGGCTTTTCAGGCAGCTTCGATAGTCGAAACTGCAGTCTTGCCTGTGCGGCGGTCTTCAGCGGTGTCGAAAGACACCTTCTGGCCTTCGGCCAGACCGCGCATGCCAGCACGCTCAAGTGCAGTTGCATGGACGAAAACGTCCTTGCTGCCGTCGTCAGGTGCGATGAAGCCGAAGCCCTTTTGGTCATTGTAGAATTTAACGGTACCGGTTTTCATGGGGGAAGTCCTTTATGTCCATGAATGTAATTTCCAGCGCAAGCGCTCTTTAAAGCGCTCGGCGCAGGCGTTCGTCATCGAGTTTAAGTGAAGTGTTGAGCGTGTCTCCGCCTCTGGCGGTGAGCGACCAAGTCGTCCGGTCCAAAAATCGATAGGGAGTAACTACACTGTTTTTTACGCCAACACAAGCAAAAGCGCGATCACCCCTTCAGCGGGCCAGAAAACCCGGCCCGCCAACGTCGTATCACGCGCTAATAACAACCCCATCAAGCCGCCGCAGCCGCTCCGGCCACCCGGCCACGAACAGAGCGAAACGGCACCAACCGCCGCCGTTCTTCATCCCACAAGGCCAACGGGACACAGCGCAGGCTCTGCCAGAAAGTCAGTCGCCCGATCTCCGCCAGCTCAGGGAAGTCCTTGAGGACCTGCGGCAGGCGGTAAAACGGAATGCGGCTTGAAAGATGATGAACGTGATGGATGCCGATATTGCCGGTCGCCCACATCAGCGGCTTGGGCAGGTCATAGAACGAGCTGCCATGCAGGGCTGCGTATTCCCGCTCCCATTCAGGCGCATGGTCCCAATGGGTCGGATCGAACTGATGCTGCACATAAAACATCCAGACGCCGATCGAGGCCCCGATCAGCATGATCGGCAGATGAATAATCAGAAATGCCTTGAAACCGACCAACATGCCAAGCCCGACCCACATCACCAGGATGGCCAGATTTGTCACCATCACGCTCTTCCAGGACATGATCCCGTCCTTCAACGCTGTCACCGGCAGGCGGTGCTGCAGCATGAAGATAAAGGCCGGTCCAAGACCGAACATCACCAGCGGGTGCCGGTAGAGACGGTATTTCCAGCGGCCGAAGGCCGACAATGCGAGGTACTCTTTAACCGTCAGCGTGTCGATGTCGCCAATGCCGCGCCGCTCGAGATTGCCTGATCCGGCATGATGGATCGCATGCGACCGGCGCCAGTAATCATAAGGTGTGAGTGTAATCACCCCCAGAACCCGGCCCACCCGGTCATTCCACTTGGCGGTGGTAAACATCGATCCGTGGCCGCAATCATGCTGAATGATGAACAGACGCACCATCAACAGCGCCGCTGGAACCGAAAGCAGAAGCGCCAGAATAATGCTGTATGACAGCGCGAGCCACATCAGCGCCCAGAACGAAACCAGAAGCCCGAAGGTCAGGACCGTCTCGAACGCGCTTCGTCCGTCACTCGGCAACCTGTAGGGTTGCAGACGACGCACCCACTCTCGCGCTGATCCTGTCACCATACGTATTCTCCTAAATTCGTTTCCTCGCCGGCCGGGCAATTCTTGCTGCTCTCGGCACACAGTTGCGCGGCCATACCATGCCAGCTCTCGAAACGGCATCTTTTTCTGCCCCGATCCCCAGTTCACGATGTGTCACATCGTCACTGCAAATGTTACCAGAGGACTGATTTACCTGATTTGAAAACAGCTATACCGAGTTTCAATCGATTATATCTGGAGCCTTTGATGCCGACTTCGAGCCTTGCTGCGCCTCCATTGCTGTCCTCGCAGCGATTGGCGGTCTCCCTGATGTTTCTTGCCAACGGCTTTGTGGTTGGCAGCTGGGCGCCCAAGATTCCTGAATTTGCCATGCGCCTTCAACTTGATGAAAGCGATCTCGGTCTGATGATCATGTGCTTCGGCATCGGCTCGCTCTGCGCCATGCCCGCGGTCGGAGCGCTGATCTCGAAGAACGGTTCCCGCACGATTATGCTGCTTGTCGCGACAGCCACCATCCCCTGCCTGATGTTTGTGACACTGGCACCATCGATCTGGACCGCCGCCATTGCGCTGTTTCTCATAGGTGCGCTGGTCGGTGGCATGGATGTTGCCATGAACGCCAACGCGGTCGAAGTGGAGAAGCGCCAGGGCCGCGCCATCATGTCGTCCTGCCACGGCTTCTGGAGCCTCGGCGGCGTGGCCGGTGCTGGCCTCGGCGGCGTGCTGATCGCGCTCTACGGCGTGCATGCACATGCCATCGCCGCTTCCGTACTTACCGGCATTGTTGTCGCGGTAGCATGGCCGAGGGTACTGGCCGACCCGCCGCACAAGGAAATCGCCGAGTCCAGCCACTCCGCCGCCGGCATCTCGCGGCCAAGCCTTCTCACAGCCGGCGCTGCGGTCTGGCTGACCGGCATCATCTGCCTGATCATGATGACGCCCGAAGGCGCCATTCTCGACTGGGGCGCTCTCTACCTGCGCGAGGAACTCGGCGCCGACCCGGCGTTGTCGGGCCTCGCCTTCGGAGCCTTCTCCGCTGCCATGGCGCTGATGCGGTTTCTCGGCGACCTGGTGCGTGACCGGTTTGGAGCGGTCAGGACATTTCGGGTCTCCGCCATTCTTGCCATGATCGGGCTGACGTCAGCGGGTCTGGCACAAACCCCGGAACTTGCCATCGCCGGCTTTGCAATCGCAGGTTTGGGATTTGCCAACACCGTTCCGATTGCCTTTTCGGCTGCCGGCAACCTGCCCGGCCTGCCGCAGGGGCTGGCCATCTCAGTGGTCACCTTCATGGGCTATTCAGGCATCCTGTTCGCGCCCTCGGTGATCGGCTTCATCGCCGAGCACACAGGCTTCGCCGCAGTCTATCTGACGCTCCCGGTGTTCGTGGTGATGCCACTGGCCTTTTCCGGCATGATGCGGCACGCCGACCGGCAGGCCTGATTAGCTCGCCCCCAGTCCGCCCGCAGTTCAATCGCTGCGGGCCCTCTTCAGCCAGCCGAGACCATCCACAGTGGCGGCCTCGGGCCTGTACTCGCAACCGACAAAACCCTCATAACCAAGATCATCCAGGGCCTTGAGAACCCGGAAATCGTCGAGCTCGCCCGTTCCCGGCTCGTTGCGCTTGGGCACTGACGCAATTTGCACATGCCCGATGAGCGGCAACAAGGTTTCGAGCCCCGTCAGCACATCGCCATGCAGAATCTGGCGGTGATAGATATCGAACTGCAGCTTTAGGTTCGGGTGACCCAGATCCGCGATCAGATCCGCGGCCTGGTCGAAACTGTTGAGATAATAGCCGGGCATGTCACGCCTGTTGAGCGGCTCGATCAGCAGGAGAACGTCTTTCTCGCCAGCCGCATCGGCAGCAAAGGCAAGCGAGTCCCTATAGGTGGCCTGATGGTCCGGGTCGGATGAATCAGCAATTCCAGCCATCATGTGCAACTGGCGCGCCCCCAGAGCATCGGCATAGTCGAGCGCGGTTTGGACGGACTGACGGAACTCGGCTTTGCGTTCCGGCAGCGCAGCCAATCCCCGGTCGCCCCGCGCCCAATCGCCCGGCGGCAGGTTGAAAAGCACCTGTTCCAGCTTCGCCGCCGTCAGTCGCGCAGCGATATCATCTTCGGGAAACTCATAGGGAAACAGAAACTCCACCGCCTTGAAGCCCGCGTCGGCCGCCGCTTCAAACCGGTCGAGAAAATCGTGCTCGGTGAACATCATCGACAGGTTCGCGGCAAAAAATGGCATGTCTTCCTCCGGTCAGAGCCTTCCAACAGCGCCCAGTGGCTTCGGATGGACACTGGCCAGCTTTATCAATGTTGCAGCACCAGACAAGCTGCGGCAGCAACAAATCGTCAGCCGGCCCCGGAATGAAAAGACCGCCGAAAGCACAAGGCTTTCAGCGGTCGGGTCCTTGGGAGGACATGGAACGAAGCCGCACCGGCGCTCTGCCTGCGTGGTCAAGAGGCAGGGGATCAGGCAGACCAGTTCGCGTACCAGCTCTTGAACAGACGATACTGGTTTTCAGCGTAGCTTCTTTGCGAATCCGTCAGCGCATCGGTCTCGTTAAAGTGCAGCGTGTATTCCGCATCACCATTCAGAACCATCAAGTGCTTGTAATAGAGCACCAGATCGGCGCCTTCGTCGAAGGACGACAACACACCCAGCGCCTCCTCGAGTTCCTTGGCCTTGATCCGCGACGCTACATCGCCCGTCGCGGCCTTCTTGCACAGCTCCACCAGCTGCAGCACTTCCTTCGGCAACGCATTGCCGATGCCGGTGATCGCGCCGGTGGCGCCACAATTGACGAAGCCATGATAGACATTGGTGTCGACACCAACCATCAGGGTGACGCTGTCATCCGCCGAGGTGATGTGCTCGGCCGCATAGCGCAGATCTGCAGCGCCGCCAAATTCCTTGAAGCCGATCAGGTTTGGGTGATCCTTGCGCAGGGCGAAGAACAGATCAGCGCGGGTGGCGAAGCCGTAATAGGGGCTGTTGTAGATCACAGCCGGCAGTTCTGGTGCTGCTGACAGGATCGCCTTGAAGTGCGCAGATTGGGCACCCACCGAGGTGCCGCGCGACAGAACCCGCGGAATAACCATCAAACCCTGCGCGCCGACCTTTGCCGCATGCGCAGCAAGTGCGACCGCCGAGGCGGTGTTGATCGCACCGGTGCCAACAACGGTTGGAATGCCAGCCGCCACCAGGCGTCCGACGCCTTCCATGCGCTGCGCATCGGAGAGCAGCGGCCAGTCGCCCATCGAACCGCAATAAACCACCGCTGACATGCCGGCGTCGATCAGTTGCTGACCCATGCGCACCAGCGCATCAAAATCCGGGGTCCGGTCGGCTTTGCAGGGCGTCATCAGGGCCGGCATGCAGCCGGTGAAAATCGAGTTGTCCATCAGGGTATGTCCTTTTTCAATGAACCAGTATCAGAAGCCGACAATCTGAGACGGAAGCCAGGTCGACAGCGGCGGGTAAAGTGCGACCGCAAGCAATGTTGCAATCTGCAGGAAAATGAAGGGCACCACCCCACGGCACATCTGGCCATAGGTCATGTCGGGTGGCGCAATTGATTTGAGATAAAAGATCGACGACGCCATCGGCGGAGTCAGATAGCTGGTCTGGATGACGATGATCATCATGGTGCCGAACCAGACCGGGTCGATGCCGGAGGACCGGATGAACGGCGTGAACAGCGGCACGGCAATCAGCACGTTTGCTGTCCAGTCCAGCACGAAGCCCAGGAGCAGCACGATCAGCAAAAAGAAAACGATCATGCCCGCATCGCCAAATCCGGCGGCTTCGATAAATGAACGGATCATCCGCGAGCCGCCATTGGCGGCAAATGTTCCCATGAACATGGTACCGGCGGCGACAATCAGAAGGATCATCGCCGAGATGCGGACTGTGATCTTGAGCGAATCAAACAGCATGGACAGGTTGAAGCGGCCGTAGAAAATGCTCAGCAGAGTCGCACCGATCGCTCCCACTGACGCAGCCTCGGTTGGCGAAGCGATGCCGGCCAGAAGCGAGCCCAGAACCGCGAAGATCAATGCGCAGATCGGCAGCAGCGAAGTCACTGTTATGCGTAGTTTTTCCGACAGCGCGATTTCAGGTTCGATGTAATCCCCGCTTGGCCGCGGCGGAGCGAGGATGCCCTGAATGATCAGATAGATGATGAACAGACCGACCATCAAAAGGCCCGGCAACATCATACCCGCAAGCAATTCGCCGACCGACATCTGTGCCAGCGAGGCATACATCACCGCGATCACCGAAGGCGGGATCATGGTGCCAAGCGAACCGCCGGCGCAAATCGTCCCGGCAATCTGGCTGTTGCGATAGCCGCCGCGCTGCATCGCCGGAATGGCCATCATCCCGATCATCACTTCGACCGCCCCAACCACACCGGCCGCAGCGGCAAACACCGCGCCCATTGCGATCGTGGCCACGGCCAGTCCGCCGGGCAGCCGTGCCATCCAGATCTGCATCACCCGGAACAGCCGCTCGGCAATGCCGGAGCGTTCCAGAATCGCACCCATCAGAACAAACATCGGAATCGCGGCAAGAATGAAATTCGTCGAGGCCGAATAGAATGCCCCGTAAAGTTGAGCAAAAGCGTGCGGGCCGAATTTGGCGAGCCCGGCGCCGGCCGACACGATCGCCAGCGAAAACGCGATCGGGATGCCGGTCAACACCAGCACAAACAGAGCGGGGAACATCAGGGCGGCAATGGTCATCGGATCAGGCTTCCAGTTTGAACGGCTGGTCTTCATCGCCGCGGAACACCCGCAGACCATGAACCAGCTGTTGCAAGGTCAGCGCCACCAGCCCGATGGCCAGGATCGCAAAAAACGGCCACATCAGCGGCGCCCAGGGACTGACGCTCTCGACCTCATTGGTTGCCCAGGCCCGCCAGGCCCGCTCGACGGCAAACTTGGACAGTCCCCCGAAGATCGGCGCGATAAGAAACACGAACACGAAACCTTCGAGCTTGCGCCGGATTGCCACCGGCATTTTCTGTGCAAGAAAATCGATCCGCACATGCGCGTCCTGCTTGAGCGCATAGGCCGCACCGAGAACGAACAGCGTGCCGGTGCACATGTAGGAGATATCAAAGGCCCAGATGGTCGGCGCGCCAAACACATAGCGCGCCACCACTTCGTAGATCATCGAGATGACCAGAACCACCGTCACGATTTGGGCAATCCAGGACAGCAGACGGGAGAATGCGTCAACGATATTGAAAAGCCTGGTCATGACGGTAGGTTCCGTTATCTCGGTTAGTCCTGATTGCGAACCAGATAGCTGCTTTCAGCAGACCACAAGGTCTCGAAGGCCATATAATCGGCGAGAATGTCAGCCATTTCCGCCTTGCCTTCTGCCTTCTGAGCATCGGCGGTCTTGGTGATCCAGTCCACGCCGGCATCAGAAAGCTGCTTGATGAACTCCGGCGACAGCGTGATCACCTCGTTCTTGCCCTTGCGATACGTGTCCATCGCCACGACATCGTCGCCGTAGAAATGCACCAGCGCCTGCATGGTGGTCAATTCCGCAGCCATCTCGAGCAATGGCTTCAAATCGTCCGGAAGCGCATCCCAGGTTTCCTGCTTGAGCACGACTTCCCACAGGAACGTCGGCTGGTGCACACCCGGAACGATGATGTATTTCGCCGCTTCATGAAAACCCTCGGGCAGGTTGGCCGACGGAGGACCCCATTCGATCAGGTCAACGCCCTTGCGCTGCAGCAGGGTGTAGATTTCCCCGGGAGGAACGACGGTCGGCACCGCGCCAAAATACTCTTCCATCACCTTGGCCCATGGGCCGGAGGTGCGATACTTCATGCCCTTGAGGTCTTCAGCCTTGGTGATCGGCACATTGGAATGCGCCATCACTTCCGACGAACCGATGCCGACGATCAGGTTCTTGAAACCATCCTTGGCGCGCAGCTCAGCAAGCTTCTCCTTGCCGCCCTTCTCGTAGATCCAGGTGACATAGGCTTCAGGGCCCATGCCGCCGGGGAAACCGGCGAAAATCGCATTTATCGGATCCTGGTTTACAAGGTAGCTCGGGGTCGAGTGACCGGCCTGGATAATGCCGTCACGGACACCGTCATAGACCTGCAGCGCAGGCACCAGCACACCGGCGCCGAACGGCTCGATCATGACGCGACCATTGGTGAGAACGTCGACATTCTCGGCGAAACGCTCAAGGAAATTGACATAGAAGGGCGAGCCTTCCGGTACCGATGTCGGCACTTGCCAGGTGACTTCCTGGGCGACTGCCGGCAATGCCGCGACAGACAGCATGGATACCAGCGCCCATTTTCTGATTTTCTTAAACATAGAACCCTCTGTGTTCTGACCGCGCAGCAACGCGGATCGTTGATGGTGTTCTGACCGGCGACAGGTTCGCTTCAACGAACGCCCATCGCGTGCGCCTCTCTCCGGAGACAGGGGAACTATAGGTAATTGTATTTTCATTGTCGACAATTAATATTTGGAAGATTCAAGTCACACAATTTCGCTGCCGTTCGAGCTGAACGCCAGCTTGAAATCGCCACTTTTCCCTAGTGAATTTAGAGGCTTATGCCCGCGTTCAGGCGACGGTCTTCGGTAATCGCGGTTTGTATCTGCCGGACAATTTGCTCCGCGTGAGCCTGAGCGATCTTGTCGGCAGCCTCGATATCTTGGCGCTCGATCGCCGCCAGCATGACCTCATGTTCCTGCAGATAAATCTTCGGAAGCTTGTCATTGTAGGACGAATAATACAGCCGCAACAGCCGCCGGCCCTCGTCAAGCAGCCGGGTGAAGAGGTCGGTATAATACCGGTTCTTCCCTGCGCGGGCGATCGCCGCATGGAAGTTGCGGTTCACCTCGATCATCGCCGGAACGTCACTGGCTTCAACGGCCTTGGTATAGCCGTGCTGCAGCTCCCAAATGCCCGCCAGTTCGTCCTCTGTCCGGTTGGCGGCCGCCAGACGGGTGGTCACCCGGTACATCAGCGACAGCGCATCGAAGAATTGCGGCAGATTGGGAAAGTCGATTGGCGCCACAATGGTGAAGCGGTTTGGCAGGGTCACCACCAGCCCCTCGCCCGCGAGCTTGACCATCGCCTCGCGGATTGGCGTCCGTGATATACCGAACCGCTCGGCAAGCTTGACCTCGTCGATCGGGCTGCCAGGCTCCAGCGTCAGGTTCAGGATTTCATGCTTGAGCGTCTCGTAAACCGCACCAACACCCTGCCCGCGCTTGCGCTTAGTCTCTGGAAGCTGTGCAGGCACCGGTTCTTCAAGGCTCATGATTCACTCCAGATTTCCGCAATGCCACTGCGGACCACTACAACTCCAAAGCCTCAAATACAATTCCCGGCAGAGTTGAAAATCTGCCTGTCAGCACCACCAGCAGTCCGATGGCAACCAGCGCCTGAATGCATATGATGGTGTTGAGATAGGTTCGGAACGGCTGCTTCCGCGTCTTGTGGCGCAACATCGATCGGCCCAGCAGCATTGCTGGCGCCCCGCCGAACGCCGCCAACATCAACAGCCGCCTTTCCGGTACCCGCCGACTGCCACGCGAGGCGCAGCTTTTGTCCCAACCGAACAGGATGAAACCGGCCAGATTGATCGTTACCCCATAGCCCAACGCCAACAGAAACATTCCGTCGCGGCCCTTTCATGTCTTATGCTGCCTGATCATGCGCCCAAGCGGATTTTTTGAGCGAAATGGCGGTGGCCATGGCGCCACATACCCGTTGGGGTGAGCCGTTCAGGGGCGTACGTAGCTGTAGCCCTGCTCCTGAAGTTCGATCAACCGTACCACGCCCGACGGAACCATGGTGGCTTCGGAGATCAGCTCTACCTTGGCGCCTGCCTTCTTTTCCATTGCTGCCAGTGTGTTGCCGCAGGCAGCGAAAGTCAGGTTCTCGTGTTCAAGCGACATGGCCGAGATCCGGTCCTTGACCGGACTGTCTGCGGTATACATCTTTAGTCCGGGACCATAAGCGACGATCTCTATCGCCACGGTTTCGCCCTTGTCCGCATAATAGGATTGTACATTCTTGGCATTGTTGAGCGCCAGGTTCATCACTGCTGGATTACTCTGGTCGACGTGGATTGCAAGCTTGTGGGCCGCATCAGCAGCCAAAGCCGATCCGGCAAAAAGAATACAGAGCGCAGCGGCACTCAGGATATTGGTAAAAAATGTCATGGCATCCTCCCAGATATTCTATTTTCTGAATGTGACGATACAGCAAACCGGAACCGCCGCAAGCCGACCGGTTCAGAATGTATAAAACGATTGGCAACGCGCCATGCCGTCAGCTTACGCGGCCACGCAGTCGGCAAAATAAGCCACATGACCATCGCTGCCAGTCTCTTGCACCAGACCGTGGATATCGGTCTCGAAGCCTGGGCATTCGCGCGCGAACTCGCGGTTGAATTTGAGATATTCCACGATCTTTGTGTTGAACACCTCACCCGGGATCAGCAACGGAATCCCCGGCGGGTAGGGCGTCACCAGGCTTGTGGTAATGCGGCCTTCGAGCTCGTCGATCGGCACCCGCTGTGTCGTCCGCTGCGCAATGTGGGCGAATGCATCGGCGGGTTTCATCGCCGGCGTATGATCGCTCAGATACATGTCGGTCGACAGGATCGCCACGTCATATTTGGCGTAGAGCGCATGCACGTGCTGGCACAGATCACGCAAGCCCATCTTCTCGTAGCGCGACTGCTTGGCGCAGAATTCGGGCATGACGCGCCACATCGGCTGGTTCTGGTCATAGTCGTCCTTGAACTGCTGCAACTCGGTCAAGAGCGAATTCCAGCGGCCTTTGGTGATGCCGATGGTGAACATGATGAAGAAGCTGTAGAGGCCGGTTTTCTCCACCACCACGCCGTGCTCGGCCAGGTATTTGGTCACGATCGAGGCCGGAATGCCGGTTTCCTCGAAACGGCCATCGAGATTGAGGCCCGGCGTGATGATCGTCGCCTTGATCGGATCAAGCATGTTGAAGCCGGGCGCCATATCGCCAAAGCCGTGCCATGAATCCTCGCCATCCGACGCCTGCACCCCATCGGCATCGGTGCGTTTGAGCACCCAGTCCTTGGTGTGACCGATGCCTTCTTCCTCAAGCTCAACCGGCGGACCCCAGACCTCAAACCACCAGTCGTCATCACCAAACTCGTCGTCGACCTTGCGCATGGCGCGGCGGAAATCGAGTGCCTCGGCGATGCTTTCCTCGACCAGCGCCGTGCCGCTTGGCGGCTCCATCATAGCCGCCGCCACATCGCAGCTGGCAATGATGGAATATTGCGGGCTGGTGCTGGTGTGCATCAGATAGGCCTCGTTGAAGAGATGCCTGTCGAGCTTGGTGTCCTGACTGTCCTGCACCAGCACGTGGCTGGCCTGGCTGATGCCGGCCAGCAGCTTGTGAATCGATTGCGTCGCGTAGGTCACCGAATGCATCGGCCGGGCGCGCTTGCGGCCCATGGAATGGTAACTGCCGTAAAACGGATGGAAGGCAGCGTGCGGCAACCAGGCCTCGTCAAAGTGCAGGTTCTCGACATAGCCGTCGAGCAGATCCTTGATGGTCTCGGTGTTGTACAAAACTCCGTCATAGGTGGATTGCGTCAGCGTCATGATCCGCGGCTTGACCGTGTCGGCGTCAACGCCATCGAGCAACGGATTGGCCCGGATCTTGGCCTTGATCGAGTCTATCTCGAATTCGCTCTGCGGGATCGGGCCGATGATGCCGTAGTGATTGCGCGTCGGCTTCAGGAACACCGGTATCGACCCGGTCATGATGATCGAGTGGAGGATCGACTTGTGGCAATTGCGGTCCACCACCACCACGTCACCGGGCGCCACGGTATGGTGCCAGACCATCTTGTTCGACGTCGAAGTACCGTTGGTGACAAAGAAACAATGGTCGGCGTTGAAGATGCGCGCCGCGTTGCGCTCTGAGGCGCCGATGGCACCGTTGTGGTCGAGCAGCTGGCCCAGTTCTTCCACCGAATTGCACACGTCGGCGCGCAGCATGTTCTCACCGTAAAACTGGTGATACATCTGTCCGATCGGGCTTTTGAGAAAAGCCACGCCTCCCGAGTGTCCGGGACAGTGCCAGGAGTAGGAGCCGTCCTCGGCATAGTTGAGCAAGGCCTTGAAGAACGGCGGCTTGATGCCTTCCAGGTAGCTCTTGGCCTCCCGGATGATATGACGCGCCACGAATTCCGGCGTGTCCTCGAACATGTGAATGAAGCCGTGCAGCTCACGCAGGATGTCGTTGGGCAAGTGGCGGCTGGTTTTGGTCTCGCCGTAGATGTAGATCGGCACGTCCGCGTTTTTCCAGCGCACTTCCTCGATGAAGTTCCGCAGATTGAGCACCGCCGGATCGAGATCCGGTCCGGGGCTGAACTCCTCATCGTCAATCGACAGAACGAATGCGCTGGCCCGCGATTGCTGTTGCGCGAACTGCGAGAGATCGCCGTAGCCCGTTACCCCCAACACCTCGAAACCTTCGCTCTCAATCGCCTGCGCCATGGCGCGAATGCCAAGCCCCGAAGAGTTTTCAGAGCGGAAATCTTCATCGATGATAACGATGGGGAAGCGAAACTTCATGGCAATGTCCTAAGGGCAAGACAGGGAGGGACGGCTTTCCGGATCTGTAGCCCGGAAATTTGGTGCAAAGCTAGCTCCGTGATGCAGATTAGCCTGTCGATCGTTCATGGCGGATATGAGGCTGCACACCCTATTGTGGGCATTGGCCCGGCGCAGGTCCAGAGCCACATGCTGCATGCCGGCCCTGCCCCGGCGATCTGACACCCGGTTTGCTGGAAAAATTCGGCAGGCGGTGACGCGTTCAGGCCGAATTGCGCAAGTGATCCGTGCCGGTTGCCGGTGGGCTGACTTTGCCATCAAAGGACCGCAGCAATGTGGTGACGGTCTCGACATCGACGGGACGGGCATAATGGTAGCCCTGGGCCAACGGACAACCGATCTCAAGCAGGCGGGCGGCCTGTTCAGCGGTTTCGATCCCTTCGGCAATAATGCCGATCTGCATTTTCTGCGCCATGGCGATCAGCGCCTCGACAATAGCGCTACAGGCAATGTCGGTGAGCAGGCTGTCGACAAAGGATTTGTCGATCTTGATATAGTCGAGCGGGAAATCCTTGAGGTGGCTGAGCGAAGCGAAGCCGGTACCGAAATCGTCAAGTGCGACCTGCATGCCCTGCGCCCTCAGACGGGCAACCTGGCGGGTCACCTCCTGATCCATCAACACGTTCTCGGTGACTTCAATCTGGAGGTAGTGCAACGGCACATTATAGGCCTCGAAGGGGGCCCGCAGACGCTCTTCGAGATCGCCGCGCTGAAAATCAATGGTGGACAGATTAACCGCCACATGGCGCAGTTCCAACCCCTCGTCGATCCATCCGCGCATGGCGCTGGCAATCTGCTCCAGCATGCAACTGGTCAGGCGAAAGGCATTCTTGGAATCCGTCAGTCCCATGGCGAAGGCGCCTGCGCTGATGATGTCTCCCTCATCGGTGCGGATACGGGCAAGGGCTTCGACACCGACGATCTTGGCCCGGCGCATGCAAATGACCGGCTGGAAATGGGCAAAGACCCGATTTTCATCCAACGCCTTGTCCAAAATGGCGATCTGTTTGGTGCGGCACTGGATTGTGGTGCGCAAGCCAGGGTGGAAATGGATATACTCGCCTCTGGCCGTCTGCTTGGCATGATAAAGCGCCAGATCGGCATTCTGGCGCAGGACATCGGCGCTGGTGCCATCCCTGTTGCTGAGAACGCCGCCAATGGTAACTTGCACAAGGATGGTATTGCCATCGTATTCGTAGGGATGCTCCATCTGGTCCAGCAAGCGCCCGGCGAGCTCGGCCATATTCTCGGCATCACTGCAATCGTGGCAAATAACCGCAAACTCGTCGCCGCCAAGCCGGTACGCATTGATGCCAGCACCTGCATTGGCAAGCCGGCGGCCGACTTCGCAGATCAGCGCATCGCCAACCGAATGGCCCATGCGGTCGTTGACCTGTTTCAGATTGTCTATATCAAGCAGCAACAAACCGAAACTCTGTGCCGGTTCTGCCATGCTTTGGGCGATGATTTCATCAAAGGCGTGGCGATTGGACAAACCGGTCAACTGGTCATGATAGGCCAGATGCTTGAGTCGCCGGCTGACTTCGGCCCGCTCCATGGCAATGGAACAGAGATGGACGCAGGTATCGACGAGCTGCCGCTCCATGTCGGTCGGCCCGCGGCACTCACGATAGTAGAATGCAAATGTTCCCACCACCCGGCCCTCGGGCGATTTGATCGGGCTGGACCAGCAGGCCTTCAACCCCAGCGGAAGGACAAGCTGCTGATAATCTTTCCACCGGCAGTCAGTGGCGATATCGGTGACTTCAACAGGAGTTCCGAAATAGGCGGCAGTGCCGCAGGATCCAAGTAATTACTCACCCCCTTGCCATGCGCCACAATGTCTGAATCCATGACGGTATGGATCGGACTGATTTGCAGCAGCTGAGCAAGGACGAATTGATCGAGATGGTGCTTCGGCTC
>Ga0163215_100279_pt1 | contig 112074 bp, 112 predicted proteins | sample SynspAceP_FD_185934 | JGI IMG/M metagenome (GOLD analysis project Ga0163215, IMG submission 185934) | Saline lake microbial communities from Ace Lake in Antarctica - Synechococcus sp. Ace-P (Hybrid Assembly) | ecosystem: Environmental > Aquatic > Non-marine Saline and Alkaline > Saline | place...
GTATCGCTGACCTGAGCGGCGACATCGACAACCAGCTGACCAACCAGGCGATCTCGACCTCGTTCTAATACGAGACCAATCGATAGCTTAGAGGCCGTGCATCCGCGCGGCCTTTTTGCTTTTGCAAGGCACGGTGCGATCCAGACACTTGTCTTTAAATAGGCCCGAAAGTTTCACGATCTTTCCAAAATCGTTCCACATTCCCGCCGTTATTTAAGGGGATAAAAGCATTGTCCAAGGCAAACACCGAGGGCCCACTTCAGAGGGTTGGGTCCATAATCGGCGCTAAGGGCAGCGACCAAATTTTAACTTTCCCAGAGGGACGAAACCATGAAACTTTTCAAGCTTGCAAACACATTCCGCAATGACGAATCCGGTGCAGTAACTGTTGACTGGGTCGTTCTGACCGCAGCCATCGTTGGCCTCGGCATCGCAGTATACGCAGTTGTGTCCGGCGGTATCGCTGACCTGAGCGGCGACATCGACAACCAGCTGACCAACCAGGCGATCTCGACCTCGTTCTAATACGAGACCCATCGATAGCTTAGAGGCCGTGCATCCGCGCGGCCTTTTTGCTGTTCGGGGCCCTTCGTTCGGCCGCGCCGTGTGCCCAAACCTGACAGACCCAACACAGCGCTCACTGCCCCAAAACAAATCTTAAAAAACCGTGAACATGTCCCAAGCCCTCCACATTCGTGCCCTGATTGGGGGGGATACAGAAGCTGTCCAAAGCAAAGACGGTCCCGCAGATCAGAGGGTGGGGCCCCGGAAAACGCCAAGGGCACGACTTTATAACCAACTCCTTAGAGGGACCACTGACATGAAACTTTTCAAGCTTGCAAACACATTCCGCAATGACGAATCCGGTGCAGTAACTGTTGACTGGGTCGTTCTGACCGCAGCCATCGTTGGCCTCGGCATCGCAGTATACGGCGTTGTGTCCGGCGGTATCGCTGACCTGAGCGGCGACATCGACAACCAGCTGACCAACCAGGCGATCTCGACCTCGTTCTAATACGAGACCAATCGATAGCTTAGAGGCCGTGCATCCGCGCGGCCTTTTTGCTGTAAGCACCCGCCACATTTCACAATATCACCACAATTGGGCCATGCCCCTGCCCCGTGGTGCGGCGAGTGTTCCCTTGGGGGTTAGTAACCAGTATTGCGCGACACCGTCACTCCGCGCTGCCATTCAGGAAGGACGACACAATGCGACTCGTATTTGGATTGGTGCTTATTCTCGGCGTCGCACTCGCCGGGGGCGCTATGTATATGGCCAAAGACCGCATCGGCCAATATCAGGCCGTGCTTGCCAACCAGCAAGCAGCGCTCGCCAATCAGATCACCACAACCCAAGTTTTCGTGGCCAACCGCCAGATCCGCTACGGCGAGCCGCTGACGCGCGCCGATGTGCGTCCGATCCCGTGGCCCGAGGGTGCCGTTCCCGCAGGCGCGTTTAGCGATCCCGCGCAACTGTTTCCCGAAGATGCGAGCGAATGGCGCACGGTCTTGCGGGTCATGGAACGTGACGAGCCTGTTTTGGCCGTCAAAATCACGCTTCCGGGCGAGGACGCAGGCGTGTCCACGCGCCTAGGCAAGGGCAAACGCGCTTTTGCGATCAATGTAGACGTCGCAACTGGCGTGTCGGGTTTCTTGCGTCCCGGCGACCGCGTTGATGTGTATTGGACCGGAAATGGCGATGACGGCGGCATCACCCGCCTGATCGAGCCTGGCATGTCAATCATCGCCATCGACCAAAACGATGATGAAGATCGCAACCGCCCAACGATTGCACAGACCATCACGGTTGAGGCGATGCCGACCCAAGTGGCAAAGCTGGCCCAGGCCCAAGCAACGGGGCGTTTGTCGCTGGCCCTTCTCGGCACGCAAGACGACACGATTGCCGAAATGGTCGAGGTGGACCGCCGCGACATCCTCGGACTTGAGGATGAAGTGGTCGCCGCCGCCGCACCAGAAGCGCCCAAGGTCTGCACGATCCGCACGCGCCGTGGGGCAGAGGTTGTGGCAATTCCGATCCCCTGCACCAATTGATGTGGATAACTCCGCCGCGCAGGTCGTCCTGCGCGGCGGAAATGGCTTCACAACACTGTGCAACCCAATGATTCTTGCAATAAATTCTGAAAGCAGGCATTATGATCGGCAAAAGGGCTTCTTAACGCCCAGCAGGCGTGATCATAGAGGCAGGATCACAATGACATTCAGACGGTTGATTGCGGCGGGCCTAATGGGGGCTACGCTGGTGTTCGGAGCGCTGCCAACGGCAGGCGTGGCTGACACATTGCGCGTGATGCGCGGCGAGACGGCAAGCGTGCTGACGGTTCCAATGAACCGCGCCGTGGTCGTCGAGAGCGACACAATTTTCGCAGAACTTTCAGTGGCCAACCCCGGCATCGCAGATATTGCGACATTGTCGGACCGCACAATTTATGTGCTTGGCAAATCGCCGGGCCGCACAACGCTGACCCTGCTTGGCCCCGATGGTCGCCTGATTACCAATGTCGAAGTGCAGGTTGTGCCTGACATTGCTGAGTTCAAAGAGCGCCTTCAGCAGATCATGCCCAACGAAAGCATCGAAGTGCGCACCGCAAATGACGGCATCGTGCTGTCTGGCACCGTCTCTAGTATCACGCGGCTGGACCGAGCGTTGTCGCTGGCCCAGCGCTATGCGCCTGATCGCGTTTCAAACTTAATGACGGTCGGCGGCACCCAGCAGGTCATGCTGAAGGTGCGCTTTGCCGAAATGCAGCGATCCGTGGCCAAGAACTTGAACGCGAGCCTTGGAATTTCCACCGGCAATGCTGCCAACGGTATTCTGACAGGCGGCGGGGCATTTGGCAGTGTCGCCGGCATCAACCAGATCGGTGCGGCCAACCAGACCTCCGGCCTCGACAATCGTCAAGGAGCGTTCAACGTCGCCCTTGGCAACTCCGCCGTGCAGGTCAACATCCTGCTCGAAGCGCTCGAGCAACGCGGTGTTGTGCGCACATTGGCCGAGCCGAATTTGACCGCACTTTCGGGCCAAGAGGCCAGCTTTCTGGCAGGCGGCGAATACCCCGTGCCAGTGTCTGACGGCCAAGGCGGCGTGTCGATTGACTATAAACCCTTCGGGATTGAGCTGACCTTTATTCCGCGTGTTCTGGACGACGGCATCATCAACTTGGAGCTGAACGCGTCCGTCAGTGGCGTCGACAGTGCGATCACCGTCACGAACGGTGGCATTCCTGTAAGCGGCTTTTCGCGGCGTCAGACATCAACGACAGTTCAGATGCGCGACGGGCAAAGCTTTGCAATCGCAGGCCTCTTGCAGGACGATTTTAGCAACCTTCAAGGGCAAGTGCCTTGGCTGGGCGACATCCCGATCCTCGGCGCATTGTTCCGTTCCGCCAGCTATAGCCGTGACCAAAGTGAGCTGGTGATCATGATCACGCCGCATCTTGTCACGCCGACCACGAGCGAGGCGATTGCGTTGCCAACCGACAGGATCCGCATCCCGAACGAGCGTGATTTCTTCTTGTTTGGCCGCATGGCCGACCAGCCGCAAAACGGCCCGGTTGGCGAAGTGGCGCGTCAAGATTTTGAAGCCCCCTACGGCTATGTGTTGGAGTGATCGGGTGATGGGTTGGACAACATTCTCCTCGGTAATTGGCGCGGTAGCGCTTCTCGCGCTTGCCGGATGTAGCGGTCGTGAGATGGGCGCGGAAGTTGACGAGGGCGGCTTTGGCAACCCAACGATGAACAACATCGGCGTGCATACAGGCCAGATCCAAGTGCAGATCGATTTGGCGCACCGCTTTGCCGAAGAAGTCGATAGCACTGTCACATTTGCGTTTAATTCCAGCCGCTTGACGCCTGCGGCCCGTGCGACGCTTGACCGTCAGGCCGACTGGATCAAGCAATTCCCCGAAGTTCGTTTCCGGGTCTACGGTCATACCGATCTTGTCGGCAGCCCCAGCTTCAATCAACGCCTTGGCAAACGCCGGGCCGACGCGGTTGTCAGCTACCTGACGCGCCACGGCATTAGCCGCGCGCGGCTTGAAGCGGTGGCCTCATTTGGCGAGACGCAGCCTGTTGTGTTCACCCAAGCGCGCGAAGAACGCAATCGCCGCACCGTCACGGAAGTGTCGGGATTTGTGGCCGATCACCCAATGCTGCTCGACGGCCAATACGCAGCCGTCATTTACCGCGAATATGTGGCAAGTGCCGCGGCGGCACCCAGCCTTGGCGGCGGCAGCGAATAACTTTTTCACACCATGTCCTCAAGTTTTGCGGTTCTTGCCGCAATACTGCCCGCTTTGAAGGGCAGATTGTTTCCACGGAGAGGGCAATTCCGTCGACTCGGAGCCCCTTTCTCAGAAACCGTGCGGACGCAGTCAGTAAAAACCGCACGGAATGATTGGAACGAGTGAGGTTGGTAACAGGCTATGGGTGCAGTGATCAGACAATCGGACCCTGCCCCGATCCGTGCGTGCACGGTGTCGCGGGACGTCCAGGCGTTTGAATTCCTGATTGACGATATGGAGGCCACTCTGGGCGAAGCCTGGGGCGATTTATCGTTTGAGGATATTCTGGTGTTTTTGGATCAACCCGATGCCAATGGCCTCGAGTTTATTGTTATCGCTGTCAGCCAAGAAGACAGCGAAGATATGCTGTTGATTGAGGATGTCATCGACGCCGCCAAAACCCGCCAATTGGGCGTGGTGCTGGTTGCCTCGGACCTTGATGCGATCAACCTGCACCGTCTCATGCGCGCAGGTGCTGGCGAATTTTTGCCCTATCCGGTGCCTGAGGGCGGCCTGAACGACGCGATTGCACGCGTCACCGCCCCGCCCGTGCCAGTCATGGCACCCCAAACGCAAACTGCGGCGACACTCGGGGCCAAAGGCTCAAGCCAATCGACGGTCATCGCGGTGCACGGCCTTGCGGGCGGTGTGGGTGCCACAACCTTTGCGGTGAACTTGGCGTGGGAATTGGCGAACGCAAAAGGGTCTGAGGCGCGCGTTGCGCTGATCGACCTTGATCTGCAATTTGGTGGGGCGGCGACCTATCTCGACCTGCCGCGCCGCGATGCGGTCTATGAATTGCTATCGGACACTGCATCTGCGGACGCGGACGCGTTCAAGCAGGCAATGCTGGTCTATGGCAGCGAGCTAAGCGTGTTCACCGCCCCCGGCGATGTCCTACCGCTTGATCTGATCACCCAAGAAGATGTCGAGCGCTTGATTGGCTTTGCAACTGAGCAATTCGATTTCGTGGTCATCGACATGCCCCGCACCTTGGTCAGCTGGACCGAGACCGTGCTGACGCTTGCCGATGTCTACTATCCTGTGGTGCAGCTTGACATGCGCTCGGCCCAGAATGCGCTTCGGTTCTTGAAGACGCTGAAGGCCGAAGACTTACCAGTCGAGAAGTTGAACTTCGTGATGAACCGCTCACCCCGCTTTACCGATCTGTCGGGTCGGACGCGGATGAAGCGGATGGCAGAAAGCCTCGACATCACGATTGGCGAAATGCTGCCCGATGGCGGCATTCAACTGACCGAAGCCAATGAGGAAGGCCAGCCCCTGTCGGAGGCGGCCCCGAAGAATCCGGTGCGCAAGGAAATCGCGCGCATCGCCAAACAAATGCTCGAGCTCGGCATGGGCGAACTCGCCAAAGCCAAGGGCTAGAAGGAAGACAAACGATGTTTTCACGCTACCGCAAAGAGGCTCCCGCAACGCCGGTCAATGGCGCTGCACCGCACGCTGTTCAAGCCGCAGCGGCAACTGCGCAATCTGACGTGCAGCGCCGTCCAACTAATGCGTCTGCCCCGCCCCGCCGTGCCGCCGAAGCGACCCCGCAGGACAAAGAGGCACGCCGCAAGAAGAAGATGAACGACCTCAAGGTCGCGCTGCACAAAGAGTTGCTGGAGCAGTTGAACCTCGCAGCGCTAGAGAACGCGTCCGAGAAGGATCTGCGCGCCGAGATTGGCGAGATCAGCACCGAAATGCTGTCGAACATGAGCGTGGTTCTGAACAAAGACGACCGCCGCATCCTGAATGACGAGCTTTACGACGAAGTGCGCGGCCTCGGCCCGCTGGAACCGCTGCTGAAAGACGACACCATCTCGGATATTCTGGTGAATGGCCCGCAGCGCATCTTCTTGGAGCGCAACGGTAAGCTGGAGCTATCCAGCGTGAAGTTCCGGGACGAAAAGCACCTGCTGCGCATCATCGACAAGATCGTATCCGCCGTGGGTCGCCGCGTTGACGAAAGCAACCCGTATGTGGACGCGCGCCTGCAAGACGGCTCGCGCTTCAACGCGATGGTCAGCCCGATCGCGGTCGATGGCTCGCTGGTGTCGATTCGCAAGTTTAAGAAGGACAAGCTGGGCGTTGACGATCTGGTCCAGTTCGGTGCGTTTACCGAAGAAATGGCTGCCTATTTGCAGGCCGCCGTAGCGTGCCGGCTGAATATCATCGTCTCGGGCGGAACAGGCTCTGGTAAAACGACGACGCTTAACGCTTTGTCCAGCTTCATCGGGAGCACCGAGCGCGTGCTGACGATTGAGGACACGGCAGAACTTCAGCTTCAGCAGGTCCATGTGGGCCGGATGGAAAGCCGTCCGGCGAACGTGGAAGGCAAAGGCGCTGTGACCCAGCGCGACTGTTTGCGCAACGCGCTGCGGATGCGCCCTGACCGTATTATCGTCGGCGAGACGCGCGGCGAGGAAGTCATCGACATGTTGCAGGCCATGAATACGGGCCACGACGGATCAATGACGACGATCCACGCGAACTCGGCCCGCGACGGAGTTAGCCGTCTGGAAAACATGGTTGCGATGGCCGGGATCGAGATGCCGATCCGCGCGCTGCGCAGCCAGATCGCATCTGCTGTGAACTTGATTGTGCAGGCCTCGCGCTTGCAGGACGGCTCACGCCGCATGGTGTCGATCACCGAAGTGACTGGCATGGAAGGCGACGTGATCTCGATGCAGGAAGTGTTCCGTTATCAGCGCACGGGCCTCATGCCCGATGGCACGATCTTGGGCAACTTCACTGCTTGCGGTGTGCGGTCCAATTATGCGGATCGCTTCAAGCAATGGGGCTATGATTTGCCGTCCTCAATCTACGAGCCTACACGGGTGGACAACTCATGAATATTGGCGTCGAACCCCTTATTTATATCGGCATTTTTGTCGGTGTGCTGCTACTTGTCGAAGGCGTATACCTCGTTATCTTCGGGCGCTCTATCAGCCTGAACTCGCGGGTGAACCGCCGGTTGGAAATGCTCGACCGGGGTGCTGCGCGTGACCAAGTGCTCGAGCAGTTGCGCAAGGAAGTTGGCCAGCACCTTCAAGGCCAGAACATTCCACTTTATGCGCTGCTGGCCGAGAAGGCTCAGAAAGCCAATATCGCTTTTGCCCCCGGCGCGTTGATGGGCGTAATGGCAGCCCTATGCGTTGTCGCCTTCATCGCGTTGTCGATCATGACCGAAGCGGGTCTGATTGTGCGCGTGGTTGTCTCTATCGTGATGGGCATCGGCGGCGTCTATATGTGGGTGAACAACAAGGCCAAGAAGCGCCTTTCAATGATCGAAGAGCAGCTGCCCGACGCGGTGGAACTGATGGTGCGCTCGCTGCGCGTCGGCCATCCGTTCTCCAGCGCGATCAACATCGTCGCCAAGGAGGTCGCCGATCCATTGGGCACCGAATTTGGCATGATCGCCGACGAGGCCGCTTACGGGCGCGATGTCACGGAATCGCTGAAAGAACTGGCCGAGCGGATGGATATGCAGGATTTGCGCTTCCTCGCGGTGGCCGTGTCGATCCAGTCGAAATCTGGCGGTAACTTGGCCGAGATCCTTTATGGCCTCAGCCAGGTGATCCGCGCGCGGTTCAAGCTGTTCCGCCGGGTCAAAGCCATCACCGCCGAGGCGAAGTGGTCAGGCATGTTCCTATCCGCCTTTCCGCTGTTGGCCCTAATAACCATCAACGTGATGGAGCCCGATTATTACGCAGAAGTTCAAGACACCCAATTCTTCATCCCGGCAGCACTTGTCGTGGCGGTCTTCTTGATCGTGAACATTGTGTTCATGAAGATCATGGTAAACATCAAGGTTTAGGTCGCTTTCATGCTGGCAAGTTTCAACGCATTTCTGGTCGCACAACTCGGCCCGCTCGGCCCCATCATGGCGATGGGCGGCGCCGGTTTGATCTTGTTGCTGATCGCGGTTCCGCTTCTGCTCAGCCATAAGCCCGACCGGATGGAAAAACTGCGCGAAGAGCGCGTGAATGCCAACAAGCACGTGTCCGAGGATCCCAACCAACAGCTGCGTCACGCAGGCGGTATGGAGCAGCTTGACCGCTTTGCTGACTATCTGGAACCGCAGAATGAAGAAGAGTTCTCGGCCATCCGCGAGCAGTTGATTCAAGCCGGATACCGCTCAAAATCTGCCGTGCGCACGTTCTACTTCGCACAGTTCGCGCTTGGCATCGGCCTGCTGACACTCGGCGTGATCTATACATTGTTGACGGGCGACGACGAGCAAACATCGACCAAGGCGGCACTGACAACGCTCGTGCCTGGCCTCGTCGGTTACTACCTGCCGCGCTACTGGGTCACCAAGCGCATCGACACGCGCCAACAAGAAATCCAAGACGGTTTTCCAGACAGCCTCGACCTAATGCTGGTCTGCGTGGAAGCGGGACAAGGTCTCGACCAAGCGATCATCCGCGTGTCCGACGAAATCCGCCCCAGCTTTCCCGCTCTGTCCGAAGAGTTCGAGATGGTCGCCTGGGAAATCAAAGCCGGTAAAGACAAAGCAACCGTGCTGAAAGACATGGGCGACCGGTCTGGGGTCGCCGATGTGGCTAGCTTCGTGACCGTGTTGATCCAGTCGCAAACCTTTGGCACGTCGATTGCCGAGGCCCTGCGCGTCTATGCCAACGAAATGCGTGACAAACGCGTCATGCGCGCCGAAGAAAAGGCCAACGTTTTGCCGACAAAGCTGACGCTGGGCACGATGATGTTCACCCTGCCGCCGCTTTTGATCATCCTGATTGGCCCATCAATGTATTCTATCTACGAGACATTGTCGGGCGGCGGGATCGGGGTAAGGTAGGCGGCGATGAAACCCTCACGCCATCTGCTATTGGTCGGAGCCCTTGTGGCCTTGGCTGCCTGCCAACCCGCTGGGCAGCTTGAGCCGTTATCGCAAGGGGCCTATGCGCCCGGTCCTGCGACGCGTGCGGCAACCGATCAAACGGTCGATGGCCTGATCGTCGGGCACCGTTTGATGGCGTCGGGCGAATACGAGCTGGCGTTGAAAGCCTATTTGTTCCATCCCGGATGATCACATTTCTCCTCGGCGTTCGGCTCTGTTCGTGGCAAGATCGGTTCTGAGGGAACTTCGGGACGGGGGACGACCATGCTGATCCATCTTCATAAGCAAGCGACGACGACTCCGAAGGTCCGGGCGGCCATTCAGAGCAGCGATGACGCAGGGACGGTTCTTGCGGAACGCTTTGGGGTAACCGCGCAGACGGTCTACAAGTGGCGCAAACGCGACAGCGTCGAGGACCGCAGCCATACACCGCATCGGTTGCAGACGACGTTGACGCCCGCGCAAGAGGCCGTCGCCGTGGCGCTTCGCAAGACGCTGCTGGTCTCGCTTGATGATCTGCTTGCCGTGGTGCGCGAGTTCCTCAACCCGAACGCCTCACGCTCGGGCTTGGACCGCTGCCTGCGCCGTCACGGGGTGGGAAACCTGCGCGATCTCAAATCCAAGGTAGCCAAGCCGAAACACAGCGCCTTCAAGGCTTATGAGCCCGGCTATATCCACATCGACGTAAAATACCTGCCCCAGATGGCCGATGAAAGCCGCCGTCGCTACCTCTTCGTTGCCATCGACAGGGCAACACGGTGGGTATTTATCCGAATCTTCACGGCCAAGACGGCGGCGAATGCGCGTCGCTTCCTTCGTGACCTGGAGCGCGCTTGTCCAATCCGTATCCGCACCATTCTTACAGACAATGGCAAAGAGTTCACCGACCGGCTCTTCGGTCTGCGAAAGCGCGCGGCCACAGGCGCGCACGAGTTCGACACGCTCTGCACCGCTCTGGACATTGAACACCGCCTGACCCCGCCCAAGTCACCCCAGACCAACGGGATGGTGGAGCGCTTCAACGGCCGTATCGAAGAAGTGCTGCAAAGCCACCACTTCCGATCAGGCGAGGAACTGGAGACGACCCTGCACCGCTACGTCTGGCTCTACAACCAGCAGCTTCCGCAGTCAGCACTGGGCAGCAGAGCGCCCTTGCAGGCCATGAAAGACTGGCACAAGCTCAGACCAGAGCTGTTCAAGAAACAGCCATACTACCTTCCGGGATGTGACACCTATTACCGCGCTGCAGGCGAGCAGGGCATGACAACAGATGTCTTGTCCGCGCTTGGATCGGCCAACTTGCGGTTGGGACGCCTGCAGCAATCCGAAGCCCTGCTGCGCGACGCGACCGAGCAGGATGCCGAGTTCGTGCCCGCATGGAACAACCTCGGCGTGGTGTTGATGGAACTGGGCGAAACCGGCGAGGCGATGCGCGTTTTCCGGGTCGCATTCGCCCTCGACGGGGCAAAAACACCGATGATCCGCGATAATCTGCGCTTGGCGCTCGCAAAAATGGAAAATCCAGCATATACTCCTGTGGATAACCACAACTTCGACTTGGTGAGGCGAGGTCCGGGAGCCTTCCAGCTTCTGTCCACACCATGAACGAAGGCGAGCAGTATAAGGACGCATCAAAATGCGCCAAAGTGTAATTGCAGCCGCTTGCGCGGTGATTGCGCTATCGGGTTGTCAGCAACCCGGTGCCGGAGACGTGTCGCGATCCTTGGATGGCGTGAACGTCATCGACGAAAGCAACCTCAACGACATTATGCTGACTGTGGCCGACCCCGAAGAAGCGGTTGCCTATTTCCAGCGCTCGTCTGCTCAAGAACCGGGTCGGATCGACTTCAAGCGTGGCCTTGCGCGATCGTTGGTGCGTGCAGGCAAACCGCAAAGCGCGCTGCCTGTGTGGCGAGATGTCGTCGGCAGTTCGGAAGGCACCCATGAGGACCGCGTCGATTATGCCTCCGCCCTCGTGCGTGCAGGCGATTGGGACACGGCTGAGTTACAACTGAACCAGATCCCCCCAACCTTCGAGACCTACGAGCGCTACCGCCTAGAGGCCATGGTTGCCGACAGCAACCGCGACTGGAGCCGCGCCGACAGCTTCTACGAGACCGCCGCCGCCCTGACCCTGCGCCCAGCTGGCGTGCTGAACAACTGGGGGTATTCCAAGCTGACGCGGGGTGATTTCCGCGAGGCTGAACAGCTTTTCGTTCAAGCGATAGAGTATGATAGCAGCCTGTTTACCGCCAAGAACAACCTCGTTCTGGCACGCGGGGCGCAGCGCAATTACCGCATGCCAACCGTGCCCGCAACACAGGTGGAGCGCGCGCAACTGCTGCACACCATGGCGCTCAGCGCGATCAAGCAAGGCGACGTGTCCACTGGCAAGGCGCTGTTGCAAGAAGCCATCGACACCCATCCGCAGCATTTCGATGCCGCAGTGCGTGCGCTCAGAACGCTCGAGACGAGCCGAGGTTAACCTATGACGCTTTCTCTGACCCTTACGCAGGCGCTGTGGTTCCTGCCGATTGCGGTGCCGATCTGCTTTTATATCGCCTGGACCGATATGAAGTTCATGAAGATCCCCAACAAGGCAGTGCTTTTGTTGCTGGCGGGTTTCGCGATCACGGGCTTTTTTGCGCTGCCGCTGGAAGATTACCTGTGGCGCTACGCCCATATCGGCGCGGTATTGGCCTTGGGCTTTATCGTCGCCTCGGCAGGGCTTGTCGGCGCGGGGGATGCGAAATTCGCCACCGCCATGGCACCTTTTGTAGCTTTTCCCGACCTGTCCCTCGTTTTGACACTTTTCGCCGCCATGCTGATCGGAGCGTTTGTCGCGCATCGCTTGGCAGGACGGATTCCGGCCATTCGCAGTGCGACCGCTGACTGGGCATCATGGGGGGAGAAACGCGATTTTCCCATGGGTCTGGCACTTGGTGGCACGCTGGCCTGCTATTTGGCGTTGCCACTATTGACATAAATACCCCACGCATCACGCAATCTCGGCGTGTGCCGAGTTGACGGATGGCTGCCATGAACCAAGAAATCCTTAACCCGTTTGCCCCGCCGCGCCCGCGTGTGCTGGACGATCTCGGTCTATCCAAGACCATGATCCGCGATATTTTACTGAAGACGATCTACCGGATGTCGCTGGAATACGTCACCGACATAGCCCATTCCGTCGCGATCCCAGTGCCGCTGGTGCAGCAGCTGGTCGATAGTGCGCGCGACGAAAAACTGATCGAAGCGATGGGTTCGCTTGGCTCTGAAGGCACCTCGGAAATGCGCTATCAGTTGTCGGAGGCTGGTGTCGCCCGCACCCGTGACGCGCTGACCCAGTCCGAATATTACGGCGCGATGCCCGTCCCCTTGGCCGCATTCTACCGCCAGTCCGAGCGCCAATCGGTCAAGAATATCCGCATCACCCCGCAAAGCCTAATGGGCGCGATGGGCAATCTGATCCTGCCGCATAACTTCTTGCGCGATCTTGGCCCTGCGATCTCGTCGGGGCGGTCATTGCTGCTGTATGGCCCTCCCGGAAACGGCAAAAGCTCGATCTCAAACGGTATTCGGGACGCGCTTGGCGATCATGTTTTTGTGCCGCGCGCGGTCGAATACTCCGGCCAGATCATCACCGTCTACGATCCTATCGTGCATGAGAGGGTGAAATCCGTCGATCAAGCCGCCTCGCCCCTGCGCCGGGCTGCGGGCTTTGACGGGCGCTACCTGAAGTGCAGACGCCCTGCGGTGATCACCGGGGGCGAGCTGGAACTCTCGATGCTCGACCTGACCTACAACCCGGTCTCGCGCACCTATCAGGCCCCGCTGCAAATGAAAGCGACGGGCGGTATCTTCATCGTCGACGATCTTGGCCGTCAGGCCGAAAGCCCGCAAAAACTGATCAACCGCTGGATCGTCCCGATGGAGGCCAGCTATGATATTCTCGCGCTGCAATCGGGCGAAAAGTTCGTGGTGCCCTTTGATACGCTGGTGATTTTCTCGACCAACTTCCACCCGAACGAGTTGTTTGACCAAGCCGCCCTGCGCCGCGTGTTCTTCAAGATCAAAATCGATGGGCCGACGAAAGAAGAGTTCCTGCGCGTCTTCGCGCTCGTCGCCAAGGCCAAGGGAATGCCCTTGACCGAGCCTGCGCTGATCCATCTGTTGACCAAGCGCTACCCTGAGATCAACAATGTCTACGCCAACTACCACGCGCCGTTCCTGATCGACCAAATCCTTGCGATTTGTGACTACGAGGGCATCGCGCCGCAACTGACGCCTGATCTGATCGACCGGGCTTGGGCCAACCTCTATGTTGAGGAATCCGATTTCGCGCATTGAGCGCGGCCTGATTTCGGCTATCTCAGGGGCATGACGCAGCCCCTGCCCGCCCCTTTTTCCGACTGGTTTGCAAAGCGCGGCTGGGGTTTGCACCCGCACCAAGCCGAAATGCTAGCGCGCGCAGCTGACCCCGCGCTGCTGCTGATCGCGCCCACGGGTGGTGGCAAGACCTTAGCGGGGTTTCTTCCATCGCTGTTGGAGCTGGCAGACGGCACGCATAAGGGGCTGCACACGCTCTATGTCTCGCCCCTCAAAGCGCTGGCCGCAGACATCAAACGCAATTTGCGCACGCCTGTAGATGACATGGGGCTCCCTATCCGCATCGAAGACCGCACGGGCGACACCACCCAAACCCAGCGCAGACGCCAACGCGCTGACCCGCCCCATATCCTGCTAACGACGCCGGAATCCCTCGCGCTTCTGCTCAGTTACGAGGATGCGCCGCGTATATTTGCGGGACTGCGTCGGGTGGTTGTGGACGAAATTCACGCACTGGCCGAAAGCAAACGAGGCGATCAGTTGATGCTGGGGCTTGCACGACTATCACAATTGGTGCCCGGCGTGCGGCGGGTTGGGCTGTCGGCAACGGTTGAAGACCCGGACGCCATCGCAAAGTTTCTCGCCCGCCACCCTGATCCTTGTGCGATCCTGACTGCCGATCCTGGCCCGGACCCCGATATTGCGATGCTCGACACCGCCGCCGCGCCGCCATGGGCCGGAGGCGGTGCCCGCCATGCGATCCCCGAAGTCCTCGACCAAATTCGCCAGCACAAAACCACGCTCGTCTTCCACAACACCCGCGCGCAAGCCGAGATTTTCTTTCACCATCTGTGGCTTGCCAATGACGACCAACTGCCCATTGGCATTCACCATGGCAGCCTCGACCGGGTGCAGCGCGAGCGGGTTGAGGCCGCCATGGTCGCCGGAGAGCTGCGCGCGATTGTCTGCACCGGCAGCCTTGATCTGGGCATCGACTGGGGCAACGTGGACCTTGTGATCCAGATCGGCGCACCCAAGAACGTCAAGCGTCTTGTCCAACGGATCGGGCGCGCGAACCACCGCTACAATGCACCGTCCAAAGCCCTGCTGGTGCCCGCCAATCGGTTCGAGATTGTCGAATGTCGTGCGGCCCTTGATGCGGTCAAGGCTCATGATCTGGACGGCGATCCGCGCGGCCCCGGACCGCGCGATGTGCTGTGCCAACATATCTTAGCGACCGCAGCCTCTGGCCCGTTTGAAGCGGGCGCGCTGTATCACGAAGTGTGCAGCGCAGGCAGTTATGTGGGTCTGTCGCGCGACGGGTTCGATGCCTGCCTCGATTTCTGCGCGACGGGTGGCTACGCGCTGCGAGCCTATGATCGCTGGAAGCGCTTGCAGCACCGCGCCGACGGGATGTGGCAATTACGTGATCCGCGCAGCGCCAGCATGATACGCATGAATATGGGCACGATCATCGATATCGAGACGCTGAAGGTGCGCTTAAAGAACAGTCGCGGCGGCACGCCCTTGGGCGAGATTGAAGAAAGCTTTGCCGCCACCCTGACCCCCGGCGATACCTTCCTAATCGGCGGCCAAATCGTCCGATACGAGGGCCTGCGCGAGATGACCGTGGAGGTAACGCGCCGTGCCGATCGCTCGCCGAAGATTGCCACGTTTAGTGGCACGAAATTTGCGACCTCCACCCAACTCAGCCAGCGCGTGCTTGCGATGTTTCTGCAAGACGATTGGCCGGAATTGCCCGAGCACACCCGCGAATGGCTGCAACTGCAAAGCAAGGTCTCGAAATTGCCGCGCGCTGACCGCTTGTTGGTCGAGACGTTTCCCCATGACGGGCGCGAACACCTGTGTCTCTACGGGTTCGCGGGCCATAACGCGCAACAAACCCTCGGGCTGTTGGTCACGCAGCGGATGGAAGACGCAGGCCTCGATCCGGTTGGCTTCGTTGCCACGGATTACGCCACCTTAATCTGGGGGCTGAAACCCGTCGAAGACCCTGCCACGCTGGTTGCCCCGGACGGGCTGCGCGACGCGTTTGAGGTTTGGCTGTCTGGCAACGCAGTGATGAAGCGCACATTTCGCGCGGCGGCAACGATTGCAGGACTGATTGAGCGCAACGCGCGCGGGGGCCGTAAGTCGGGGCGCCAAGCGACGTTTTCGTCTGATATTCTTTACGACACGCTACTGAAATACGACCCTGAGCATGTGTTGTTGCAGATCACCCGCGAGCAGGCCTTGCGCGGCCTCGTCGATTTCGGACGCATTGACGAGATGCTCCAGCGCACTGCAGGGCGGATCGATCATGTGGCCTGCGGCCGGATCACGCCCCTATCTGCCCCGATGTTCATCGAGATAGGTCGCGTTCCGATCAAGGGTCAAGCCCAGGAACGGATGCTGGCAGAAGCAGCTGAGGCATTGCTGCACGACGCAGGCCTCGCCCGACTTTAGACTTGCGCGTGTCTTCGATTTGCGATTGGCCCAAAACATGAACACATCGTCTTTCACCTTTTGCGGCATCTCGTTCCAGGCACTTGGCTCGGGCGCGTTGTGGTGGCCAGACGCGGAAATGCTCGTGGTATCCGATCTGCATCTGGGCAAATCCGACCGGATCGCGCGGCGTGGTGGCGCGCTATTGCCGCCCTACGAGACGCTTGAGACGTTGCAGAAACTCGCCCACGACATCGCAGCAACTGCCCCAAAGACCGTCATTAGCCTTGGCGATAGCTTTGACGATGATCGCGGGGTGAACGCGCTTGAGGCCCAAGAGCGCGCGATGATCGAAGAGTTGACCGCTGCGCACAATTGGATATGGATCAGCGGGAACCACGATCCTGCCCCGAAAGGCTTGGGCGGCGAGAGCGCGGATGAGGTTGTCAAAGACACGGTCGCCTTCCGACACATCGCGTCTGACAACGCGAGCACGCTGGGCGAGATTTCCGGGCACTTTCATCCAAAGCTGCGGCTTCAAACCCGCGCCGGGATGATCTCGCGCGCGGTCTTCATATGGGATGCTAAACGTCTGATTTTGCCGGCATATGGGGCCTATACAGGCGGGCTAGATGTTACGCATGAACAGATCATGGATCACTTCGATCCGCTTACAGCCCAAGCAATCCTGACCGGCGTTACGCCAATTTGCGTTCCGGCCTATCGGGCTGCAAAGACCGCACAACACCGACGTTCGCCAGCAAGCCAGCGGCTTCCACATCGGCGCGGTAATTCCGGCTAACCGGAACTTTGGAGCCGTCGCGCAGGGTCAAGATCACCTTGCCACTTTCCAACTCATGCCCCGACACCGCACTTTCAGCGACCCAATGGGACCGGTGCACCCGCAGGCCCGGAACGCGGTCCACCTCCGCAATCGCATCGCCAAACCGCATACGCAGCTTCTCACTGCCTTCGGCCAGATGCACATGAACAAAGTGATCCTGAACCGATATGCGCAGCAGATCATCGCCAAGCCCATTTCGCAAACGCTCAAATATACGAGGGCGTTTGGGCTCAGTTGTAGCTGGGGGCAAAGCGGTTGACCCAGCAGGGCTAACGTCCCCGCGCTGGATCTTGAGCACGATGAAAACCAATGGGTTCACAGTCAGCGGCACGCTGATCACAACCAGATACATCTTCCAAATCGGCATGAATTCAGTTGCTTGCACCCCCAGCACCAACATGTTCATTCCAATAATGCAGGGCGTGAAAATCACCGTAAACAAGACGGTGGTGCACGATGCGCGCACCCAAAATCCACGATCTGCCAGGGCGATGTCGATATAGCGGCGGATCGTCATAGAGATAATGATGGAGACCCCGATGAGAGTGAACCAGTAGACCGCCCTCGCAAGCAGGCTCATCGACAGGTATGTCCCAAACGGCCCGGTCAATGTCGTCAGTGTCCCTGCAGCAATAAATGCGAACAGAGCGATCGGTGACAGGATATAAGTTATGAGCTGACGCATGGATTTAGCATTCGGCCCTTCAATTCCTGTCAATGCGTTTGCTTCTGGCACTGTCGCCACAACAACATCCGCCGACCATTGTAGTATTATGTTTTATTATCACTCAACCATCTTTTGGGGAATAAAGGCTTAATATTTAGGTCTTTTTTGAAACACTGCCCGCAAGCACCACAACCAGCATAGTTTTGATGCAGTCAGGTTTGGAAAGCGCATGGTCGCATGACCCACGGCTTCCGGACGGATCTTTGCCTCTATATCCGCGCACTCGGCATCTTGAACCCAGCCTCTTTATGGCTGCCGTCACAGAACGGCTTGTTCTTTGAGTGGCCACAGCGACACAGATACGCTGTCTTGGTCTGAGTGATGCGGTGGCCTGTGCCCGTTGTAATCTCTAGGCAGCCTTTTGCTTGAAGGGGACCGTCTTGGAACGCCACGATCTCTAAGGGCCCATCAAGGGATTCAAGCGTGTTTTCAGCTTCTTGCCTCTGCTCCCCGCTCGCGGTGAAGGCGGCTTCGACGTGGCTGTAATCGCAATGGGGTGGGTTTTTTGTCATGCCACAGCGACACAATGTTGCGCGCGTCTCGGCAACGCCATTGATCTTTAGATCACCTTGGACGGCAAGCGGCCCATTTTCGAGAACTGCCGCGCGGTTGATCGGGGTTGGTGCCTCGTCGAGGCCTTGATCCAGACGCTTGAACCCAAGTGCCCCTGACGGGCAGGTGCGGATCATGGCGGCGACCTCTTCGGCGGGCGCTGCATCGGGATTGACCCATGGGCGCTGCGATGGGTCGAAGACTTGCGGTAACTTTAGAAAGCAATTTCTTGCGTGGATACAACGCTTTAGATCGAAACTGATTTCGATAGCCGTGCCGGTATATGTCTTTACGCGCGCCATGATATTCCCCTTTTGACAGAGTGACGCATGGCGCGCGGGGTCACGTCAAGCGGTCAGGCCTTCGGGCTCGGCCAAGCCGTTGGCCCGACAGCATGCGGTCACGGTATTGGCCAGCAAACACGCGATGGTCATAGGGCCGACGCCACCGGGCACGGGGGTGATTGCGCCTGCAACCTGCGACACGCTGGCGAAGTGGACATCCCCGACGAGCTTGGTTTTGTCAGGATTATCAGGATGTTGAATGCGGTTGATGCCGACGTCAATGACGGTCGCACCCGGCTTTATCATCTCGCCCGTGATCATCTCAGGGCGACCGACAGCGGCCACGAGGATGTCTGCCCCTTGGCAAACCGCGTTCAGATCTTTAGTCCGCGAATGGGCGATTGTGACCGTGCAGCTATCACCCAACAGAAGCGAAGCCATTGGCTTTCCTACGATATTTGAGCGGCCAACAACCACAGCATTCAGGCCCGATAAAGACCCGTGATGGTCACGCAGCATCATTAGGCAGCCAAGCGGCGTGCAGGGGACCATGCTTTTCTGACCCGTGCCCAGAAGGCCGACGTTCGAGATATGGAACCCGTCAACATCCTTGGCGGGATCGATGGAATTGATCACCAGATCGCTGTCCAGATGGCCCGGCAAAGGTAGTTGCACGAGGATACCGTGGATGGCAGGATCAGCGTTAAGCTGCTGAATAAGCGATAAAAGATCAGCCTCCGACGTGTCGATTTCCAGCTTATGTTCGACCGAGTGCATCCCGACCTCGACGGTCTGTTTGCCCTTGTTGCGCACGTAAACCTGGCTGGCAGGATCTTCGCCCACAAGTACCACGGCAAGACCCGGTGTCAGGTCATGATCGGCCTTCAGGCGGGTGACATGTTCGGCCACTTGACCGCGAACTTTGGCAGCAAAGGCTTTGCCGTCGATGATGGTGGCGGTCATGGGAATTCCCTCCGAATGAGGCTGTTTTGATGGAATTTGGGTCGGTTGGCCGGGCGTGTTGACAGTTTGTGAACCCGCCCGACCAAATGTTGACAGTTTGTGAACCCTAAAAGAGGCCTTCGACAAGACCTTCGTCGTTGATGCGGATCGTCTCGGCAGCAGGCGTGCGCGGCAGACCGGGCATCGTCATGATCTCGCCGCAGATCGCGACAACGAAACCAGCACCTGCCGACAGACGCACTTCGCGCACCGGAATATCGAAGCCCGTTGGCGCGCCGCGCTGGGTCGGATCAGTCGAGAACGAATACTGCGTCTTGGCCATGCAGACCGGAAGGTTGCCGTAACCTTGGGCTTCCCATTCAGCCAATTGCGCGAGGATCTTGCTGTCCATCACCGCCGCGTCTGCGCGGTAGATTTTGGTGGCGACGGTGTTGATCTTGTCGGCAAGGCTCATGTCGTCGGGATAGATCGGCGCGAAGTTGGATGCTTCGCTATCGGCGATCTCGGCCACGCGGGTTGCCATCTCGGTGATGCCTGCGCCGCCATCGGCCCAATGCTTGCACAAGAACGCTTCCGTGCCGTGGCCCTCGACGAAGGCCTGGACGGCAGCGACTTCGGCATCGGTATCGGTGTAGAAGTGGTTAATTGCGACGACCACGGGCACGCCGAAGCTTTTGATGTTGTCGATATGGCGCGCGAGGTTTGCGCCGCCTGCGGTCACCGCATCCGTGTTCTCGTCGCCCAGATCGTTCTTGGCCACGCCACCGTTCATTTTCAGCGCCCGGATCGTGGCGACCAGCACCACGCAATCAGGCGCGAGGCCTGCTTTGCGGCACTTGATGTTCATGAACTTCTCCGCGCCCAGATCGGCCCCAAAGCCCGCCTCGGTCACCACATAGTCGGCCAGTTTCAGTGCGGTCTTGGTGGCAATGACGGAGTTACAACCATGCGCGATATTGGCGAACGGACCACCATGCACGAAGGCCGGGTTGTTCTCTAGCGTCTGGACGAGGTTAGGTTGCATCGCATCGCGCAGCAGCACGGTCATCGCGCCGTCTGCCTTGATGTCGCGGCAATAGATCGGGGTTTTGTCGCGGCGGTAGGCCACGATCATGTCGCCCAGACGGTTCTGCAAATCAGCCAGATCATTGGACAGGCATAGGATCGCCATCACTTCGGACGCCACGGTGATGTCGAAGCCGGTCTGGCGCGGGAAGCCGTTGGCCACGCCGCCCATGGAGGTCATGACATCGCGCAGCGCGCGGTCGTTCATGTCGAGCACCCGGCGCCACACAACACGCCGTTGGTCGATCTCAAGCGAGTTGCCCCAGTAAATGTGGTTGTCGATCATCGCCGACAGCAAATTATGCGCGCTCGTGATTGCGTGGAAATCGCCAGTGAAGTGGAGGTTCATCTCCTCCATGGGCACAACTTGCGCGTAACCGCCGCCAGCCGCGCCGCCCTTCATGCCGAAGTTTGGACCCAGCGAGGCTTCGCGGATACAGACCGCAGCGTTCTTGCCGATCTTGTTGAGCCCGTCACCAAGCCCCACGGTCGTTGTGGTCTTGCCCTCGCCCGCAGGCGTCGGGTTGATCGCGGTCACCAGGATCAACTTGCCGTTCTTGCGGTCGCCAAGGCTTTCGATGAAGTCCTGACCGACTTTGGCTTTGTCATGCCCGTAGGGCAGCAAATGCGCGGTCGGGATGCCCAGCTTTTCGCCAATCTCCTGGATCGGTTTCTTGTTGGCTTCGCGGGCAATCTGGATGTCGGTCTTCACGCTCATGATCTGTCGTCCTTGGCTGGCGCGTCCTCCCATGGTCCGCGCGGTCAACGAAGGCATACCGTTCGGGGCGCACGATAACAGGGGGGATTGCGACATTTTGGGCGTTCTGAGCGGCGCACGCAGGGGCCAAGGCCGCGTATCGGAAACACGCGGTGCTTATGCGGATGTTTTGGCGGCCTTGGGTTTCGGTTCGATTTCGGCCAGCGCTTTCAACGCCGCCTCTAGCCGCGCATTGGTCGCCACCAGCTTGCTTTGGACGTTGCCTGCAAAGGAAAATTCGAGCTGCGCACGCAAATCTACGTTGCCTTTTGTGAGGGCCTTGAGCGCGTCGGACTTGATGGTGAAATACTCAGTGGGCTGATTTAGCGCCACGGTGGCACTCGCAGGACCGCCGTGCAGGCACGCCAACTCACCGATCAACTCGCCGGTTCCGACATCTGCGATTCGCTGCCCGCCCACGAGGATATCCACCCCCCCAGCATAGATGTAGCGCAGGTCGGTGACTGGCGCGCCTTGCGTTGTCAGCAGATCACCCGGCGCGCCTTCAACCCATGCGCCCTGCCCCAAAATCTTGCGCATGTCGCGGCGTGAAAGCAGCGGAAAGCGTTGGTGGTAAATGGAGGATTCGCGCGGGTCGAACTTCAACTCGCGGCTGTGCAGATAGACGCGGCCCATGCCGATGATCGAGAAAATGGTGAACGCGACGGAGGTCAGCGCCGACCATGTGTTCCAGGAATTCAGCAGCGAAACGGCCACAAAGGTCGCGCCCATTAGGTTCATTGCTGGATAAATATAGCCGTTGCCGCGAATAATCCCGAGTTGCAGCAGGGCGTAGGACAGCACGTAATTGATCAGGCCCAAGGCCCCAATGATCTCAATCGCTACTGTAGACGTCATACAAACCACTCCCCGGCGGGAGACTGGCATTAGAAATTGATTCTCGTAAAGACTATTTCTGCAAGTTAGCTTTGGCCGCGCCACGCGCGCTGACCCGGAACATGGAGGCGCAAGGTGTCGCCAACCGCAATCAGCCCCTCGCGTTCCACCCACGCTGTCACCCCGCGCTTGCCCTTTGCGGCGGTCTTGAAGGCTTTGCCATGGCCCGGCGCGTCCTCGTCAATGACGGGTGCGGGCAGATGACAAGGCTGGTTCTCCATGTCGATCACAAGCGTGGCACCAGAGGGTGCTTGCAGGCGCGCGGATGGTGGCAGGTGGGTAAAATCCACAATGCCTTCAATCACGAGCGACGCCCCCAACCATGCGGGGTTCATTGCCTCCACCCCGATTTTGGCGGCAATCTCGGCGAGTTCTTCGGCCGACACGATAGACAGCTGGCGCACGTTCCGGATGGTCGTGTCGCGTGGATGCTGGCTGATCACGCGACTGCACGAGGGGCGTGTCTCGCCGCCATGAGCCTCGCCTGCGATCCCTGCGAAGGTTAGCTGTGCGGCCTGCATCTGGGTCGAGCGCAGGCTGGCATCGCGGTCGGGCACATGGCCGATATAGGTGATCGTGGCGGTGTGGTCGGTTGGAACGAGCGCAGGCATGAATATCTCCGTCAGATTTGGCGCAGTCTTGCCGGAGGGTTCAGGCGATCACAATCGGATTCCTGCCCGTCTTTGCTTTTGCGAATGTCCTAGCTGAATGCAAAAGGCCCCGGACATGCCGGGGCCTTTCATATGTGTCTGCGAAGAAGTTTATGCGCTTGGCTCAGGCTCCATACCGCCACCGTCATCGGGTTTGCGCTTGGGCTTGGTCTTCGGCACGGCGGTCAGTGAAGGTTTGTTGCCCTCTGGCGGCGTGTCGTCTTCGTCTTCATCCCGGTTCAGCGCTTCGCCTTTCATGACCTTGACGATCTCAGCCCCGGTCAGCGTCTCGTATTCCAGAAGACCTTGGGCAAGGTTTTCCCACTCTTCGTTCTTCTCGATCAGGATGCGCTTGGCGGTCTTGTAACCCTCGTCGATCAGCTCACGGACCTGTTGGTCGATGAGCTTCTGGGTGTCTTGGCTGTGGTTCATGCCGCCGCCGTAATTGCCCAAGTAAGACTGCTGCTCGTTGGCATAGTCCACATGGCCCAGCTCTGGTGAGAAACCAAACTGGGTGACCATCGCGCGGGCAATCTTCGATACCTGCTGGATGTCCGAGGTCGCACCGGACGTTACGTTCTCGGCACCAAACTTCAGCTCTTCGGCCACCTTACCGCCCATCGCCATGGCGATTTTGGAGGTGTATTTGGTGCGTGTCACCGACAACTGATCGCGCTCAGGCAAACTCATCACCAGACCCAGCGCACGACCGCGTGGGATGATGGTGGCTTTGTGGATCGGATCGTGCTGCGGCACGTTAAGACCCACAACCGCGTGGCCCGCCTCGTGGTAGGCAGTCAGCGCTTTCTCTTCCTCGTTCATGACCATGGAGCGGCGTTCCGCACCCATCATGACCTTGTCCTTAGCACGCTCAAAGTCATCCATCGTCACAAAGCGACGACCAATACGGGCGGCCATAAGTGCAGCTTCGTTCACGAGATTTGCCAGATCAGCACCCGAAAAGCCGGGCGAGCCGCGTGCGATGATGCGCAGATCCACATCAGGGCCGAGCGGCACCTTGCGAGCATGAACGCCGAGGATTTTCTCGCGGCCTTTGATGTCTGGGTTCGGCACCTGGACCTGACGGTCAAAGCGGCCCGGACGCAGCAGTGCGGGATCCAGAACGTCAGGACGGTTGGTGGCCGCAACGATGATAATGCCTTCATTGGCCTCAAAACCGTCCATCTCGACCAGCAACTGGTTCAGCGTTTGCTCGCGTTCGTCATTGCCGCCGCCATAGCCTGCGCCACGTGACCGACCAACTGCGTCGATCTCGTCGATAAACACGATGCAGGGCGCGTTTTTCTTGGCCTGCTCGAACATATCGCGGACACGCGATGCACCCACGCCGACGAACATCTCGACGAAGTCAGAGCCAGAGATGGTGAAGAACGGCACGCCCGCCTCGCCCGCGATGGCGCGTGCAAGCAAGGTTTTACCGGTTCCGGGAGGGCCCACAAGCAGCGCGCCTTTGGGGATTTTGCCGCCCAAGCGCGAGAACTTCTGCGGGTTGCGCAGGAATTCCACGATCTCTTCAAGCTCGTCTTTTGCCTCGTCGATGCCTGCAACCTCGTCAAAGGTCACGCGGCCTTGCTTTTCGGTCAGCAGCTTGGCTTTGGATTTGCCGAAGCCCATCGCGCCACCTTTGCCGCCGCCTTGCATGCGGTTCATGAAGAAAATCCAGATACCGATCAGGATCAGGAACGGCAGCAGCGTACCGACATAGGCGAGGATGCCCGACTGGTCTTGGGCACGCGCTTCGAAGGGCACATCGTTGGTCAGCAGCTTGTCGGCCACATCCACACCTTCTGGGCGGATCGTGGTGAATTGCTGGCCGCCTTCAGCGCGGATCAAGACCCGTTCGCCGTCCAGCACAACGCCTTCAACCTGACCGCGCTCGACCCGGTCAATGAAGTCCGAATAGGTGATAGAGGTCGATTGCGTCGCGGTTTGACCACCGCTGAACAGGTTAAACAGCGCCAGGATCAGCAGGAACAGAACGACCCAGAACGCGACATTTCTCATATTGCCCAAGGGAGGCACTCCTTAACAACAGGGGTTGCCGCACACAGGGCGTGTGCAGCGTTGGTCATAAGATAGACACGTGGGCGCTCAGTTCAACGCGATATTATAGATACATTAAGACTTATGCTTAAACATACCCGGATTTGGGTGGTGTTCTTCGACATACGGCACACCGTAGCCCAGACGGAAACAGCCTTTGAGGGTGCCTGCGTCAAATGCCGCCGGCGTGACCCGCAAGGCGGCGCGGGGGATGTCGTCGGGGCGCGTGGGGAGTTGGGCTATGCCGCCCTCGCCAAGCGCGCGGATGGTGAGGCCTTCGATTGCGGGGCCGTAGGAGCGGATGCGCGTGTCCCAACGGGCGTCTGGGCCGCTGGGTTTGATGAGATTTGCGATGGCGTTGAGTTCGCGGAGGACCCAGATCCGGTCACGCCGCACCATTACGTGCCCGCCATGCAGCACCCCGTCGCCGCCTGCCAGTGCGCGGTCGAGCAGATCGTCCAGCGCATTTGCACGCGGACGGTAGGGATTTGAGGCGACCATTTGCAGGGCGCGGGCGAGCAAGCGCAGTTGGGTGTCACGCTCAAGGGCGGCGAAGGCGTCGCGGTCCAATTGCACATCGTAATGGGCCGCGCGAATGCAGGATTGGGCGGCGTCTGCGGCAAGGTGCTCCAGCGCAGTTCTCGCACGCGCCATGCGGCTGGCGGTCTGGGCCAGCGTTTGCGTGGTCAGACCGAGGGGGGCAAGGGCGTCGAGCGCTTTGCGGGCTTTGACGCGATCGTAGGTCGGGTCGTCATTGGTGGGATCATCGACGTAAGGGATGTGCAGGACGCGGAGGTAATGGCGCAACTCGGCCCGCGTGGTGCTGAGCAGCGGACGCAGGAGGGTCCACGGGTCCGAGGTATCCGAGATCGTATGACGCGCGCTCATCCCCGACAGACCCTCGACACCGCTGCCACGCGCGAGGCGCATGAGGACGGTTTCGGCCTGATCGTCTTGGGTATGGCCAAACAGGATATGTCGCACCTCACCGCGCCAGCGCCCCAGCAGGTCATGACGCGCCGCGCGGGCGCTAGCTTGCAGGTTGCCTTTGCCGTCCCACCCGTCCCATTTCAACGTCGCGTGGGGCAGCCCGAGATCGGCGCAAGCTTGCGCCACCAATTCGGCCTCGGCAGCGCTTTCATTACGCAAGCCATGATCAATAGTCACCACCTTCAGCCCGATGCCCATGACGCGCGCCCAAGGGGCCGCCAGATGCAGCATCGCCATGGAGTCGCCCCCGCCGGAGACGGCCAGACCAATACCTTTGGGAAAATCAGGACCGAGGAATGCACCCATTTCCTCAGAAAAACGGCGATTCAGATCAACGCCGGCTTCGGCGTTAGGGCCAGCGTTAGGGGCAGGCAAGCTCGGCTCGTGCAGTGGCGGCATCGCGCGCGGCATTGGCGCTTGGGAAACGCACGCCGACCTCGCCCAAGGTCAAACACGCCTCATCACGCTGGCCGAGCCGTTCGAGGGAGACACCAAGTTTATAGAGCGCATCTGGCGAGCGCGCCCCGTTTGGATCGCCGGAAAAGCTGTCCAAGTAAGCCCGCGCCGCATTTGACCAATTGCCTTGACGGCCTTCGGCCTCGCCACGCAGATAATGCGCCTCAGACGACAGCGCGCCGCCGGGGTAGGTTTGAGTGTAGGCTGCAAATGCGGTGGCGGCCTCGGCGGTGCGGCCTTCGTCGAGAAGTGCATGAGCGCGGTCAAAATCGCCCTGCTCGCCAATCGCCAGCTGCGGACCTGTGTTCGTCGGCACAGGCGCAGACGGGGGCACAGCAGTTCCGCCGCCCAGCGTTGTGGTTTGCGACAGTTGGCTCAGATCGCCGCCTTCAAGCTCAACCAAGCGAAACTCCAGATCGCCAATGCGGTTGGTGCCGTCGCTGACCACACGGTTGACGCGCAAATCAAGCGCCTCGGTCTGCGCGGTCAAGCGTTGCAACTCGGCCTCAATTGCGCCCACGCGGCCCAGCATATCGCTTGGCAGGTTAAGCGTCGTGGGACTGCCCGTTGTCGACAACTCGCGCCGTATCGACTGGATGTCCATGAACAGCACCGTCAGCTCTTGGCGAATATCGGCCAAGGTCTGACTGCGATCTTGCGCGAACGCGGGCGCGGCAAGGCCGAATACCAGCGCGAAGGTCAGGGCTGCGCGGATCACGATCCAGCGGCCCCTTGCAGCACGGTCACCGCGCGGCGGTTGTTGGCATAACATGCCTCGTCCGAACAAATCTCAATCGGGCGGAACTTGCCGAAAGTCACTGTGCGCAACCGGTTCGGCGCAACCCCACGGCTGACCAGATAATCGCGCGCAGCTGTGGCACGGCGCGCGCCGAGGGCGAGGTTGTAGTCGCGGGTGCCCTGCTCGTCCGCATGGCCTTCGACAATCGCGGAGAACCCGGCGTTTGTGGTCAGCCAAGTGGCTTGCGCGGCAAGTGCGGTTTGGGCCGCAGCCGTCAGTGTGTGCTGATCGACGGGGAACAGGACGCGGTCGCCAACGGCGCTTTGGAAGTAGGCAGCAGAGGCGGGATCGCCAACCGCACCTGCACCGGGGCCTTGCGGCGCGCTGTTGGGGAACATGCCGCCCTGCGAACAGGCCCCAAGGATCAAGACGCCAATTACGGCCAGTGTCGTGCGAATGCGGGACATAGTGGAATTCCTTTTCCTGCCATCCCCCGGTCTGTACGCCGGGATTGTTGCTTACCTAGATACAGTCATACCATGAAGCGATGCCCTAGAGAATGGGCAAGCGCAGGGGAATTCCGCCGATGTCACGCCAGCGTTACGGCAGCAAAGGCGACCATGCCGGGTCCGATGCAGGGCCGGGCGTTGGCACCTGTCGCAAGTTTCGCCCTGAAATATCAACGGAATAGAGCGATGCCGCCCCCGCAGCCCCCGCCGTTTCGCGCGTGAACATGATCACGCGGCCATTGGGTGACCAGCTTGGACCTTCATCGAGAAATGACGATGTGAGCAAACGCTCCTCCGATCCGTCGACACGCATCACGCCGATATGGAAGCGCCCCTGGTTTTGTTTGGTGAACGCGATCAGATCGCCGCGCGGTGACCAAACGGGGGTGCCATAACGCCCCTCGCCCCGGCTAATGCGCTGCGCCTCGCCACCATTTGCCCCCATGATATAGATCTGCTGGGTGCCCGAGCGGTCACTTTCAAACACGATGCGACCGCCGTCGGGCGAAAAGCTCGGCCCGGTTTCAATCGCAGGCGTGTTGGTCAGTTGCACGGGCGCGCCCCCACTGACCGAGCGGCGGAAAATGTCCGTGTTCCCGCCCGTCGAGGACGAATAGACCACGGTTTGCCCGTCAGGACCAAAGCGCGGCGCGAAGGTCATCTCATTGGCGTTTGAGCCCAGCGGGGTCTGCGTCACCCGCCCCACATCAAGGACGTTGATCTGCGGAAAGCCCGTCGCATAGGACGTATAAAGCACCCGGTCGCCGGTGGGCGAGAAGCGCGGGGCCAGCACGATGGAGCCGCCATCGGTCAGGAATTGCACGTTTGCGCCATCGTAATCCATGATCGCAAGGCGTTTGACACGCTCGTTCTTCGGACCGGATTCGGACACGAACACCACGCGGCTGTCGAAATAGCCGCCCTCGCCGGTGATGCGCGCGTAGACCGCGTCCGCAACCTTATGGCCCATGCGCCGCCACGTGCTTTGGGTTGCCGCAAATTGCAGGCCTTGGCCGAGGGGGGCCTCCGAGAACACGTCAAACAGGCGGAACTTCACCACGAGACGCCCATCCGAGGCGACGGAGACGGAGCCGGTCACAAGCGCTTGCGCGTTGATCGCCTTCCAGTCGGAATACTGCACGGGCGAGTTGAAGCTGCTGATCTGGCCGATAAACGCGTTCGACGGGATCGCGCGGAACAGGCCCGAGCCGACCAGATCGTTGCGGACGACTTCGGCGATGTCGCGCGCAAATTGCGCCGCTGCGGGGGTTTCGGCAATGAAGTCGGGGACGGCGACGGGCATCGGCTCGATCACGCCCTCGGTGATCTCGATCCTGAGTGGACCGGGCGATTGGGCGCTCGCGGGCGCGCCAAGGCCAAAGACCAGACCGAGAAGCACTAAAAAACGGGGCACAGAAAACAGGGAGGTCATCGGAAACGCATCCTCTCGGGGTTAAATATCATCTCGATCGTCTGCCAATGGGCATACTTATCCTCCGGCAGGCCGTAGCCTTGCAACCCACAGCGAATAATTGCGCGGCGGGCCGCCTCGAACGCTTGGTTCACGGCAGCGTCAGAGCCACCTTCCGAGCCAACCAGCCGGATCGAGCTTTGAACGGGTTTGGCATCGCGGGTCATCTCAACCGACACGGTCACGATGGTGCGCGTCGCCTCGGAACTGAGCGAGCCAATGTTCCAGCAGCGCTGCACCGACACGCGCAACGCATCCTCTTGGCCGCTGGTCAGGGGCGGGCCAACTGGCGCGGGCGCGGGTTGCGTCGCTTCCTCCAGGGCCTCGGCCACAGCCGTTGACAGCGGATCAGGCGTCTCGGTCGGTTGCGGACGCGGGCGGTCGGGGCGCGCAGCGGGCCTAGCCGAGGTTGTTGGCGCAAGCTTTGGACCCTCGGGCACAATCTCGGTCGCGGCCTCCGGCGGGGCCTCGGCCACTTGCGGTTCCTCCGGTGTCACCTCGGCGGCGTCTGGATTGGGCGTCGTCGCCTCCAGCGGCGTATCGGCCGGGCGCGCGTCTTCAGGCGGGGCGGGCGCAGGCGTCGGTGCAATGCGCGGCGCGGGCGATGGCGGCGGCGCAGGCGGGGTTGGCACAGCGTCGGGCGCTTCGGGGGCTTCCAGCACGGCCAATTGCGGCGGCGGCTCCACCGGATCAGGATCGGGCGGGTCCAGCAGCACCGGCGGCGGCGTCGGGGTCAGCGGTGTGATGTCTTGGGCAATCTCGGGCGAGATCGCGGCGAACGCATCGAGCTCGGCTGAGGTGATCAGGGTGACTTCGGTGACCTCCGGCGGTTCCGCACGGTCAGGCGCAAACAGGTAGCCGCCGATGATCGCCCACGCGATCAGGCCAGCATGACCCATAAGCGATACAGAGAGCCCGGTTTGCATATCGCGGCCCTAGTTGCCCGACACGAGATCGCGCCCATCAAGGCGCGGCCCGCCGGTATCTGTCACAAGGCCGATGTTGCGAAAGCCACCCGCGTTGAGCGCGCCCATGACCTGCATGACGGTCGCATAGGGGATGGAGCCATCGGCGCGCAGGAAAATGCGGTCGCTGCGGCGCTCGGACGCGACGGCTTGCAGTTGCGGGATCAGCCCGGTTGGGTCCACTTCGGTGGTCTGGATCAGGATGCGCGCATCGGCGGTCAGCGTGATGGTAAGGGGTTCCTCGTCTGCCTCAGGCAAGGCTTCGGCGGCGGTTTCGGGCAATTGCACGGGCACACCCACGGTCAGCAAAGGCGCGGCCACCATGAAGATGATCAACAGCACCAGCATGACATCGACGAAGGGTGTGACGTTGATCTCGGCCATGGGCTTGGTGCGCCCGCCACGCCGCCTGCGCCGCTTGCCGCCACCGCCCTCGGATTTCACGATTGTCGCGCCCATGGCTTACGCCTCCAACTGGCGCGACAGGATGGTGGAGAACTCGTCCGCGAAGGCCTCGTAGCCGCTGGTGATGGCGTCGGAATCGGCACTCAGCTTGTTGTAGAACACGACCGCAGGGATCGCGGCGAGCAGACCGAGGCCCGTTGCCAGAAGTGCCTCGGCGATACCGGGCGCGACAACGGCGAGGTTGGTGTTTTGGGCAATCGCGATCTGCTCGAACGCGTGTTTGATGCCCCAGACAGTGCCGAACAGACCAATGAACGGAGCGGTGGCCCCGGTCGTGGCGAGAAAACTCAAGCCCCCGCCCAGCGCATCGGAATGGCGCGCAATCGACAGGTCCATCACGCGGTCGATGCGCTGGCCTGCATTTGGAATCATCGCGCCGTCATCGCGTTGCGAGCGTCGCCATTCGGTCATGCCAGCGGCAAATATCTTCTGCGCGGGCCCGTCGGGTTGCGGCCCCAGCGCGTCATACAGATCGTCGAGCGCTTGGCCCGACCAAAACAGCGTCTCAAACTCGGCCAGTTCTTTGCGGGCGGCGCGGTAGGCGATGACCTTCTGGATGGTGATGGCCCAGGACCAGACCGACATGACCACCAGCAAGATCATCACGATCTTCACGGTGATCGTGGCCCGCGCAAACAGCGCCAATAGCGAAAAGTCGATCTCGGCGGCCAAGGCGGCTGTTTCGGGGTTCATGGGGGCTGCTCACGTCAAGGGACGGGCTGTGCCGCCCGATTAAGCCTGAAAATACGCATTGCATGGGCGTTTGGAAAGGGGAAGCGCGGCTCTATGCGCGGTGTTTCGCTACGTCTTGCGCGTCCAGCAGGGCTTGAGGCAGCTTTTGGGGCCGCCGAGTGGCGGTTAAGAAGACAACGGTGACATCTGCGTGAAACAGCCGCGCGCCCGCGCGCATCACGGTTTGGCCAAAAATCACCCGCGCCGGGGTCATCTTGGCAATGGTGCTGACGACCTCAAGCTGATCGTCATAATGGGCGGGGCGGATGTAGTCTGCCACGACGCGAGAGACGGCGAAAACCCCGCCCGTGTCTGCCTTGAGGGCCGCTTGGTCGATGCCCATCTCGCGCACCCACTCGCTGCGGCCCCGTTCGATGAATTTGAGGTAGTTGGCATAGTAGACGAGGCCCGCGAGGTCGGTGTCCTCGTAATAGACGCGAATGGGGAGGCGGTGCTGGGACATGGGTTAGTCGTTCCTGACAAGGCCAGAGAAGCCCGCGACGGCGAGCAGGGAGAGGGCCCAGCCCACGAAAATATGAACCCAAAGGTAGATGCGGGCGGATTGGCCGATTGGGCCAGCATCCTCGTTCGGGAGCCAATGCGATTGCATCTCCATATCGACAAGCGGGAAAAGGGTGTCGGCGGAATATGTGAACGGGTTGAATTTGGGGAAGCTAGACGCCTCCTTCTGGCGTTGGAAGCAGGCGAGTTGCGGCTCAGCGGGGTTCGCAAGGCCGGGTTGAAAACGCCCGTTGGAGGGCAATTGCACCAACTCACCGCGTGAATGCGCACACAGAACCCATTCGGGCGCGCGCAAGACGAAGGCGTTGTTGGGCTTGAAGGCGTAGGCATCGTTGGCGACCCAGAAGAGGAGGATACCGAAGAGCCAGAATAGAGTTAGCCAGCGGAAGGCAAGCAGGGGTTTGTGGCCATAACCGATGGTTGTGGCGAGGAGCTTGTCTTTTGTCCAGGCGAGAGGTTTTTGCCAAGCTGGCATTTTAGATCGGTTCCAAGCGCGGTGCCGCTGTTCCTTGTCGATCAGGACAAGACGCGCGTCGTTGCGGTGGCCCATTTCGCGCAGAACTTTTGCGCAGTGCTCCCACGGTTGCGGCCAGAAATCTTGGCCGTATTTGCTGGGGTCTTGGCGGGATAGCCACGTGATGCGGTCCTTCGCACTGACCCCTTGGCCCGTGAAGGCACCGTAAGTGCAGCGATTGAGGATCAGTTGCCCTTGTTCGGGCCAGCAATCGGGCTCGTCGGTCAGGCTGCCAAATTTGGCTGCAGACATGTCGAGCGTGCCGACAATCTGCGTACCCCTCGGACGAAGAAACTGCCGTCGATCCGCGCGCCGCCAAGATCCATGGCATCACCCTGCCCCGTTTGACCCGCTTCTCGGGCGGTCAAGGTCGCGCCAGCGCAGTCCAGATCGCCGCCGATCCGCGCGCCTAGCAAGCGCACCGCCCCGGTGACCGTCGCGCCGCGCAGGAAAACGCCGCCCGTGGTGACGAGGCCATCTGCGGTCACCGCCGCAGCCTCCGGGCCTTTGGCATCAGGCGGACCGGTCAAGGTCGCGCCATCGCAGTCCAGATTGCCGCCGATCCGCGCGCCCAGCAAACGCACCGCCCCGGTGACCGTCGCGCCGTCCAAGGAAACGCTGCCCGTGGTGACGAGGCGATCTGCATTGATCCCCGGCAGATGACTGTGATCGAAGATGACGGATCCCAGACGCGCGCTCCGCAGGGTGACGGTGTCTTTGAAGTGGCACGCGGCGAGGACCAGATCCAGTTTGCTTTCGCAGCCTTGCAGATCGAGCGGCCCGGTGATGACCGCGCCTGCGACCCGCACGCCTTTTTCATGGACCTTGGCGGCCAGTTCCGCGCACCCGCCCAGCAGCAGGTAGCGGATGAGGTCGGCGCGGATTTGGTGGTCGGGGCCTGCGCTGGCAATGGGGCGTTTGCCATCGCCAATCACGACAAACTCACCCGACGCATATTCCGCCAGCAACTGCTTCTCTGCCGCTGTCAGATCCTCAAACTCGGACAGTTTCCTCGGCGGACCCACTCTCATTGCGCCACCCCTACCCGTGCCGCGACCCGAAGCGCGTGGCTTGGATCGCTTGCAGTCACTGGCAGCACCGGAGTGTAGACCGCGCGGATCACGCTTGCGATCTCGGGCTTCAGCAGCGCCGTGCCGTTGGCCGTGACCGCGAGGGGCGAGGTTTGCGTGAACGCAGTATCCGACCATAGCAGGATCGTCTGGACCGCTTGGGACAGCGCGAGGGTCTCGGCGGGCACCTGTGACAGCGCGTCGTCCATGCGGATGAACACGAACGCGGCCTTGATGCCGCCGCGCGCGTCGAAGCGAAAGAAGCGGTATTGATTGGCATCGGCGGTCTGCAAGCGGGGCACGAGGGTGGCGAGTTCGGGGATCAGCCGGTCCAGATTGGGCGTTGCGGTCAATTCGGACCAGTCGCGCACGAAGAAGACCATGAGGTTGCTGCCAAGCTCGGGGTCCATATCGGTCATCTCGTGGCCCGCCAGCGTGGCAACGGCGCTGAGCGCATCCTTGACGATGGTGAGTGTGGCGTCATCGACCCCAAACACCACGGGCGCGATAGGACGGCCCCAGCGCGCGCATAAGTAGCTGCCGTCGGTGCGGGTGAAGAGCAAGGTGATCTGGTCGGCTGTTAACATACTGTCCATCTTTGGCGCGTAGGAGGGCGGGAACGCAAGTTTCAGGAGGGATTATGCTTCGAACATATCGTCTTGTCCCGGCCGCTTCGGCGCGTCCAATCCCAGATGCGCCCAGGCCTTGCCGCCCAGCATCCGTCCGCGCGGGGTGCGTTGCAGCAGGCCCTGTTGCAGCAAGAACGGCTCGATCACCTCCTCGACCGCGTCGCGCGACTCGCTGAGGGCAGCGGCTAGGGTTTCGACCCCCACCGGGCCGCCGCCATAGAACTCGGCGATCACGCCCAGATAGCGGCGGTCAGCACTGTCGAGGCCGAGGTGATCAACCCCGAGCCGCGTGAGCGAGCTGTCGGCGATCTCTTGCGTGATTGTGCCGTCGCCCTCGACCAGCGCGAAATCCACCACACGGCGCAGGAGCCGTCCGGCAATGCGAGGTGTGCCGCGCGCGCGCTTGGCGATCTCGCGCAGCCCGTCAGGATGGGCCTTGAGGCCAAGCAGGCGCGCGCCACGGGCTACGATCTGTTCCAGCTCGGGGATCGAGTAGAATTGCAGGCGCACCGGGATGCCGAAGCGGTCGCGCAGGGGGGTGGTCAGCAGACCGAGGCGGGTTGTTGCGCCGACGAGGGTGAAAGGCGCAAGCTCGATCCGGACCGAGCGTGCGGCGGGGCCTTCGCCGATGACCAGATCCAGCTCAAAGTCCTCAAGCGCAGGGTAGAGGATTTCCTCGACCACAGGGTTCAGGCGGTGAATTTCGTCGATAAACAGCACATCGCGCGGTTCAAGGTTGGTTAATAGGGCGGCCAGATCGCCTGCCTTTGCCAGAACCGGGCCGGAGGTCATCTTGAAGTTGACGCCAAGCTCGCGCGCCATGATCTGGGCCAGCGTGGTTTTGCCAAGGCCGGGGGGGCCGTAGAAAAGCACGTGGTCCATCGCGGCTTTGCGCTGCTTGGCACTTTCGGTGAAGACGCGCAGGTTGGCGCGGGCCTCGGCCTGGCCGATGAACTCGGTCAGGTTCTGCGGGCGCAGGGCGCGGTCTTCCGAGGCGTCCTCCGGCAGGGCGTCGGCGCGCAAGGTAGGGTCGGTATCGGTCATCCCCTACCCCTTCGGCGCGAGCGCTTTGAGCGCGGCGCGGATCAGGTTTGCCTCGCCCTCCATCCCGTCTTGGGCTGATTGCGCCACGGCTGTGGCCGCCTCGCTTTGCCCGTAGCCGAGGTTTACCAGCGCCGACAGGGCGGCGGCTTGGTCCCCTGCCCCACCAGGGACTGCGGGCGGGGGTGTGGGTGTGCTAGGCTCGATCACCTCACTTGCGTCGGGGATGGTGGTGAGCGACGCCGACAACGTCCCGCCCAGCGCCATAACTTGCGGCGCTTTGTCTTTCAGCTCATTGACCACGCGTTGCGCGATCTTGGGGCCGACGCCTTGTGCGACCTTGACCGCATTCCAGTCGCCGAGCGCGATGGCGCGCCCGATGCCCTCAGACCCCAGCGCCGATAAGATCGACAGTGACGCCTTTGCGCCGATGCCCTGGACCGAGATCAACAAGCGGTGCCATTCGCGTTCCAGCAGCGTCGTGAAGCCGAACAGTTGCAGGTTGTCTTCGCGCACCAGCAGCTCTGTATAAAGCGCGACCGGTTGGCCCGGCCCGGGCAACCCCGCCAGCGTGCGGTCCGAACAATAGACGATGTAGCCGACCCCGCGCACGTCGATCAGAGCGTGATCTTTGGCGCGGTAGTCGAGAATGCCAGAGAGTTTGCCAATCATGCGGCCCCCTTTGCAGACGCCCAGCGCGCCGATGTTTGCAGATGATGGGCGTGACAAATAGCGATGGCGAGCGCGTCGGCGGCGTCAGGACCAACGGGCACAGCGCCCTTAAGCTGCACCTTAACCATATGCGCCACTTGCGCCTTGTCTGCATGGCCAACGCCGACGACGGATTTCTTGACGTGGTTGGGGGCGTATTCGCCAACGTCCAAACCAGCAGCGGCGGGCACCAGCAAAGCAATGCCGCGCGCTTGGCCCAGTTTCAGCGTCGCGGCCCCGTCGCGGTTGACGAATGTTTGCTCGACCGCTGCCTCTGTGGGCGACAGGCGCGCGACGATTGCGCTGAGTTGCACGTGCAGGCTAAGCAGGCGCGCGGCCAGCGTATCGCCTGTGGACTTGCACTGACCGTTTTCGACGTGAATCAGACGGCTTCCTGCCACCTCTATCACGCCCCAGCCCATGGTGCGTAGTCCGGGATCTATTCCAATGATCCGCATCCTGCCTCGCTTTTATGCTCTTTCGGCAACAGGTAGCACGAAGGGCGAACATCTGCCAAGCGGGGATGTAGTTAACGCCATTTGTGGCAGCGATGTGGCATGGGGTCTGATTGCGACAGAGGCGCGTCTGATTGCGGCGCAGCATTTGAGATTTACGGTCAAAAACGACACGCTCGGAGTCGTATTTTCCTACCATCTAGCAAGGCGTTAACCGACCTTTCTGCTATGCAGCAATTGCATCGGTGCCATGCAAAAAGAACGTATTGCACCGGGCAATTACCCCTCCTACATGCGCCTCATCGAACAACGAAACGCCACTGCATTAAAAGGAATACTCTCATGGCCGTTTTTGAATACACCCGCCCCGTTGCAGGCACCCGTGGTCTTATTGGCCAAATCTCGGCTCTGTTTTCTGATGCAGTTGCGACCCTGATTTCTTGGAATGACGCGCGCGTGACGCGCAACTCCCTGTCCGGTTTGTCGAACCGTGAGCTTGATGATCTCGGCCTCGTGCGCGGCGACATCGAAGACATCGCTCAGGGCGCTTTCCGCCGCTGACAACTCACCAGTAAGGTGTTTCGATATTTAGGGCTGCATCCGACGATGCAGCCCTTTTATTTTGCCGAATGATGTAGGTTAGAACCTGAGGTAGCGCGACAACTCGATGCTGACCGGATCAGGCCCAAAGATCGCGGCCATCACAACACCGACCGGACCATCCTGACGCATCTCAAGCGCGGCTTGGCGGTAGGCACCCTCGGACACGCTGGACAGCACCAGCGCCTTCACCCCGATCAAGAACAATCCCATGATGACAATCGAGGTAAATGGCAGGCGGCCTGTCACGCCGCGCTTACGCTCGCGCCTGCTTGTGCGTTTGTTGATCCGCCGCACGCGGTCGTTGAATGTCGCTTCGGTTTGGGTTTTCCACGCCATGGTGCACCTGTCTGCTTTGGACAGCGCAAGGCGCTACCTCAGAAACTGGGCATTTTGAGGGCAAACGCCCCCATTTAGCGTGTCAGGGTTAACGCTGCCCACTCGCCAAGTTCACGCCGCGCCACGAGGCTGAGGCCTTCGGCGGTATAGGCCGAGATGATGTCTTCGGCTTGCGGGATCAGCAGACCCGACAGGATGATATGACCGCCCTCGGCCAAACTGCCTGCCAGATCTGGTGCAAGCTCGATCAGGGGGCCTTTGAGGATATTGGCGAAGATCAGATCATAGGGCGCGTGTTTGGCCAGATCAGGGTGGTCCATGCCAGCGGCTTCGATGCACTGCACTTTGCCGGTCATGCCGTTGACGGCCAGATTGGCCTCGGCCACCTCGACCGCAACGGGATCGATATCGGAGGCCACGACCGCCGCGCCCGGCCACATGTGGGCAGCACCCATGGCAAGCACGGCGGTGCCGCAGCCGATATCGGCGATGCGGGTTTTGGGGGAGGCGTCCGCGAGGTCTTCAAGCGCGAGCAGGCAGCCCAGCGTCGTGCCGTGATGGCCGGTGCCGAAGGCCATAGCCGCCTCGATCAACAAGCCAACGCGGTTCTCGGGCAATTTATCGGCGTCATGGCTGCCGTAGACGAAGAAGCGCCCGGCCTCGACCGGCGCAAGTTCGCGCTTTACATGGGCGACCCAGTCTGTTTCGGGCAGCTCGGACACCGCGAACGGTTTGGCGTTGTGGACGGCGGCGAGCAGTGCGAGGGCAATTTCGTCCGGGGCCTCAATGAAATAGGCACCGACTTCCCAAAGGCCGCTGCCATCTTCGACCTCAAACACACCGACGCCAGTGGGCTCAGGCGTCAGCGTTTCAATCGCCTCACCCAATGCTTCGGCGGCGGGTTTTCCAGGCAAGGTTGTGAGGGCGGTGAAGGTGGGCATAGGCGCGCGGGCTCCGGGATCAAATTTATCCAGCCCGCGCTACGCCCCTACCCTGCCAGCGTCAAGCGGCAGGCACACCTGTTCCTATGGGGCAGCTCACGCCCGTCCCGCCGATCCCGCAATAGCCCGAGGGGTTCTTGGCGAGGTATTGCTGGTGGTAATCCTCGGCGAAGTAGATGGTCGGCGCGTCGATAAGTTCCGTGGTGATGTCGCCGAAGCCTGCTTTGCCCAAATGCGGGGCGAACATGGCTTTGGAGGTGGCGGCGGCTTCTTTCTGCGCCTGCGTATAAGCGTAGATGCCGCTGCGATACTGCGTGCCCATATCGTTGCCCTGACGCATCCCTTGGGTAGGATCGTGGCCTTCCCAGAAGACCTTGAGCAGATCGTCGAACGTGATCACCGCAGGATCATAGACCACGCGGACTACCTCGTTATGCCCGGTCTGGCCAGAGCATACCTCCTGATAGGTGGCATTCGGCGTGTGCCCGCCAGCGTAGCCGACCATCGTGGAATAGACGCCGTCCAGCTTCCAAAACATCCGCTCGACACCCCAGAAACAGCCCATCCCGAACATCGCCTCTTCCATGCCTGCGGGAACATCGGCGCTGAGAGGGTTGCCGTTGATGAAATGCGTCTCGGCGGTTGGATTCGCGTTTGCGCGACCCGGCATTGCATCTTCGGCGCTGACGATCTCGAGCTTCTTGCGGTTCATGAAAAACATCTTAGGCCCTCCTGCTTGGCGTTGATGGATAGATAGTGCGCCTAGGGGCGTTCTTCTACTCCGCCGGGGTCGGCAAAGCCCGCCCAAGCACGGTCTCATTACCCGGCTCGGGATGGCGCGGGATCAGAAACGACAACAAAAGTGAGCCGAACGCCATGCCAGCGGCCAGCCAATAGACCCCGCCGGGCGACACGATCCACAGATAGCCGAGCGAGGCAGGTAAGAACACGGCCGCGATATGATTGATCGTGAAGGCAACGGCGGCGGTGGGTGCAATGTCTGCGGGGTCAGCGATCTTCTGGAAGTAGGTTTTGATCGCAAACGCCATGGAAAAGAAGATGTGGTTGAGCACGTAAAGCACCGCGCCGATCGCCGCGCCCCAGCCGAACCAGTAGATGCCGCCATAGGCCAGAAAGATCAGGGTCAGCCCGACATATTCGATGACCAGCATGTTGCGCTCGCCGTAGACGCCGATCCAGCGTCCGATCATTGGCGCGACAAACATACTGGCGAGGTAATTAATTAGGAACAGGGCGGTGACCTCGTGAACCTCGAACCCAAAATGCTCGACCATCATGAACGCCGCGAAGACGACGAAGACCTGCCTGCGCGCGCCGGACATGAATTGCAGTGCGTAATAGAGCCAATAGCGGCGGCGCAGCACCATCTGCTTGGTCTGCGGGGTCGGCGATTCGAACTGCGGATAGGCGAAGTGGCAGAAGATCGCGATCACGGTGCAGAGCCCCCCGGCGGTCACGTAGACGAAGCTATAGCTGAGGTCGAACAGCTGCCATGTCAGCACCAGCGTTCCGTAGGCGATCAGCGACGCGCCTGAGCCAACCGCGACGAGCCACCCGAGCATTTGCGGCGCGCGTTCCTTGCTAAGCCATTGGAGTTGCAGTGATTGGTTGACCGTCTCGTAGTAGTGGAAGCCCACCGATGAGATCAGCGTCAGGATCAGGATCCCCGTCAGGCTGGGGAAATAGCCTGTGAGAGCCGTCCCAACGCCCAGCAAGATCAGCGACAAGATACCCAGCACCTGCTCGCGCATCCAGATGATGATGTAGATGACGCCGATGGCCAGAAAGCCGGGGATCTCGCGCACGGTATGAAGCCAGCCAATATCGACGCCGTCGAAGGCAGCGGCCTCGATGACGAAATTGTTCAGCAGTGCATTCCACGTCGCAAACGCCATCGGCATCGCAAAAGCCATGAGAAACAGCAGGGCTGTAGGCTGACGCCAGCGCGGAAGCGTGTGGGCGTCGTGAAGGGGCATGATGCGCATGGAGATTCTTTACGCCTGAGTGTGCAGTTTGGCGAGGGGGCAATGATGCGCAGCAGGTGCGTGAAGGTGGAATTGCAAAAAGGGCCCCCGGCGAGGGAGCCCTTTTCGATGATTTGCGAACATGTGCCCTTCTCGGCAGCTTTCTTTCAGAAAGCGCCTATCAGGGTTTCGTTCCCATTCGCTAAGCGAATGGGAACTTACATCATTCCGCCCATGCCGCCCATGTCGGGCATGCCGCCACCGGCACCGCCGCCGTCTTTCGACGGCTTGTCGGCAACCATGGCTTCCGTGGTGATCAGCAGGCCAGCGATTGATGCTGCGTCCTGAAGTGCAGTGCGCACAACTTTGGCAGGGTCGATGACGCCGAACTTGAACATGTCGCCATATTCTTCGGTCTGCGCGTTGAAGCCGAAGGTCAGATCGTCGCTTTCGCGGATCTTGCCAACCACAACAGAGCCATCAACACCGGAGTTCTCGGCGATCTGACGCAGAGGGGCCTCAAGGGCTTTGCGAACGATGGCGATACCGACGTCTTGGTCGCTATTGGCACCTTTCAGACCGTCGAGGATCTTGCCAGCCTGGATGAGGGCAACACCGCCGCCAACCACGATACCTTCTTGAACGGCAGCGCGGGTTGCGTTCAGCGCGTCGTCGACACGGTCCTTACGCTCTTTGACTTCGATCTCGGTCATGCCACCAACGCGGATAACAGCAACACCGCCAGCCAGTTTGGCCAGACGCTCTTGCAGCTTCTCTTTGTCGTAGTCGGATGTGGTCTCTTCGATCTGACCACGGATCTGAGCCACACGGGCTTCGATCTCGGCCTTCACGCCGCCGCCATCAACGATAGTTGTTTCGTCTTTGGTGATGGTGATTTTCTTGGCCGAGCCGAGCATGTCCATGGTGACGGACTCAAGCTTCATGCCCAGATCATCGGAGATAACCTGACCGCCGGTGAGGATCGCGATGTCCTGCAGCATGGCTTTACGACGATCGCCGAAACCAGGTGCTTTGACAGCAGCAATCTTCAGGCCGCCGCGTAGCTTGTTGACCACGAGGGTCGCAAGCGCTTCGCCTTCAACATCCTCGGAGATGATGACGAGGGGCTTTTGCGACTGGATCACGGACTCGAGCAGCGGAACCATTGGCTGAAGCGACGAGAGCTTCTTCTCGTGCAGCAGGATAACGGCGTCTTCGAGATCAACGATCATCTTGTCGGCGTTGGTCACGAAATAGGGGCTCAGGTAGCCACGGTCGAACTGCATTCCTTCGACAACATCGGTCTCGGTCTCGAGGCCTTTGTTTTCTTCGACGGTGATAACACCCTCGTTGCCGACTTTCTGCATTGCGTCCGCGATTTGCTGACCGATATCGGCCTCGCCGTTGGCGGAGATGGTGCCAACCTGCGCAACTTCAGCGGAATCGTTCACTGGACGCGACGCGGCTTTGATCGCTGCGACGACTTTGGTCGTTGCAAGATCGATACCGCGCTTGAGGTCCATTGGGTTCATGCCAGCAGCAACCGACTTCAGGCCGCCTTGCACGATGGCTTGGGCCAGAACGGTTGCAGTCGTGGTGCCGTCACCGGCTTCGTCATTGGTACGCGAGGCCACTTCTTTGACCATTTGTGCGCCCATGTTCTCGAACTTGTCTTCCAGTTCGATTTCTTTGGCGACCGTCACACCGTCTTTGGTGATCCGGGGCGCACCAAAGGATTTGTCGATAACAACGTTACGGCCTTTCGGGCCGAGCGTCACCTTGACCGCATTGGCAAGGATGTTGACGCCCTTGAGCATCTTGTCGCGAGCGGCGGTGTCAAATTTGACTTCTTTTGCCATATTGCTTGCTCCTTAAGAGTAAGAATGAGTGTGAGGGGTTAGCGAAATGCCTTAGGCGATGATGCCGAGGATGTCGCTTTCCTTCATGATGAGAAGCTCTTTGCCGTCGACGGTCACTTCCGTGCCGGACCACTTGCCGAAGAGGATCTTGTCGCCTTCTTTGACGTCCATGGCGATACGGTCGCCATCTTCGTCTTTGGCGCCTGCGCCAACCGCGATTACCATGCCCTCAGCAGGCTTTTCTTTGGCAGTGTCGGGGATGATGAGGCCACCTTTGGTTTTCTCGTCGCCTTCTACGCGCTCTACAAGAACGCGGTCGTGAAGCGGGGTCAGTGCCATGGTTAGGGCTCCTTGACTGTTAAATTGCTCCTAGGGTGTTAGCACTCACCAGTGGTGGGTGCTAACTGAGGGGGAGGTAAGGGTGGTATGGCGATGTGTCAACGGGGAGCCTTGGAAAAATGCGCCTAAATTTGCGTCACTTGTCCCAAAGGTCGCGGACCAGCGCGTATCCGGTGGGATCGAGGGCTTCTAGCGCTGCCCGGTCGTGGGGCGGGAAATCGTTGCGCCCGAAATACGCCTCGGTCAGTTCGGCGAAGTATTCTTTGGCGTTTGTCATGGCATAGGCGTCGCCATACGTCCCGCTTGCCTTAGCCGCTTGATACGCCGCCTCGATCCGGTCGTTGTCGTCGAGCAACCGTCGATGGTGCCACGCATGAGCCAACTCATGCAGCACAATCATCGGCTGGCTGTCACGCCACGCGGCGAAGTTGCGGTTCAACTCGACACTGCCGACTTTGGAGGGGTTGTAGCCGTTGTCGCGCAGCCAAAACCCCGACACATGAAACTGCCCCGCGCTGTCATGGAGCGGCGCGTTTTCCAGCCAGATACGCACGCCGCGCAGCTCAGATACCGCCGCCGTTGGCACCGCGCGGGTGATACGGTCGAGTTGTTGGGCAAGCGCACCCAAGGCCGCATCGCGTCCGTCCGGGTCGTTTTGCCACCCCGACGAGACAAGCACTTGCCAGCCAAGCAGGTCGAGGCGTGCGTAATCTGCGGTCCGCTCAAACGCGGCAGAAGCAGAGGCGGTCACAGCTCCGACGAGCCAGATTGTTATGAACAGAGTGCGAAACATGTTCAGCTAAATAGTCGTTCGCACAACGCTGCACACCCAGGATTGAAAGGTTTTGGTCATAAACTTTCGGCCTAGGCCGCGTCATTACACCCAAAAGGCCAATTTCGATCAAGGCGAAGACTGCCTTTCTGACAGGGCACCGCAGCAAGCGGATCATGTCTCTTGAAAGGACAAACCGATGACGAAACTGAACCTGATTGCTCCCGCCGCTCTTGGCTTTGTTGGCTTTGCGATGCCAAGTCTCGCCGTCGCTGCCGTATCTGTTGGCGATCAACTCGGCACCACCGAGGAGGGTATTCGCGCAGCCCTGACCGCCCAAGGTTACGAAGTCACCAAGTTTGAGATTGAAGCGGACGAGATCGAGGTCGAAGCCCTGTTTGACGGGCAAATGCTGGACCTAGATATCTCGCCAGACACAGGGCTGGTCATCGAGATTGAGGCCGAGGATGATGGCGAGGACGAAAATAATGATGATGACGCGGATGACGACACCTCCGACGACAGCTAAGCAATGTGCAGTCCGGTCCCGCATCTGCGCAGACCGGACTGTCCCCAGAACAGGACCAGCCCCATGTCGAAACGCACCACTCTCTGGACCCTGTTTGCACTGCAAGCCTTGTGCTGCGCCTATTTCGTGATGGATATCATCTGGGATCTGCTCCTTCCGACGCGGGTGAACGTCCTTGCCGAAAGCGATGCAATCGAGGCGATCGTGACCATTGCGCTGTTCTTCAGCCTCGCCTTCACGGCCAACGAATTGCGCCTGCTAATGACACGCCACCAAAAACTGACCGACCAGATCCACATCGCCTCGGGCGCGTTTGCGCAAGTTCTAGAAAGCCGCTTTGCCGAATGGCAGCTAACCGCAGCCGAACGGGACATTGCGATCCTTTCGCTTAAGGGCTTTTCCATCGCGGAAATGGCAAACCTGCGCGACACCAAAGAAGGCACAGTCAAAGCCCAATGCGCCGCCCTTTACCGCAAGGCCGATGTGTCTGGCCGCGTGCAGCTTCTGTCAGTATTTCTGGATGATTTGCTGGCCGATAGCATCGTCGAGGCCGCCGGTAGCACATAGTCTTAACGCCCCACCCGACAAAGAAAGTAGTCATGATGAAATTCACCGGATTGGGCGTGATCGCCCTGAGCCTGCTTGCCTCAGCGTTTCTATTCGCTGGATTACCAGCCACTCCGGACCCCTTGGCGCTAGCCAGTCAATGGGTCGGCACCGTTGCGTTGATCCAAATGGCGTGGGCGCAAATCATGGCGACGCGCTTGCCTGCGGTGGAAACGGTGTTTGGGCCGCTCGACCGGGTCTATGTCTTGCACAAATGGTCCGGGATCACTGCCATGGCCGCCATGCTGATCCACGACACCGTTGACGCCGATATTCGCGGTGTTGATGGAGGTCTGCTCGCCGATTTCGGCGAAACGCTGGGGGAGGTCAGCCTTTACGGCCTGCTGATCCTCGCGGTGATTTCTGTTGCGACCTTCATCCCGTATCATCTGTGGAAGTGGACCCACAAAGCCATGGGCGCGTTCTTCATTGCGGGCTCCGTCCATGCATTCTTGATCGCCAAGCCGTTTGCGATGACGGACCCGCTTGGCTTGTATTTGTATGCTGTTTGCGGCCTCGGCGCGTTGGCGTATATCTATACGTTGTTGCCAGAAACCATGCGTCCGACCCACCAGTATACTGTCGCAGCGGTCACCCAGACAGGCGGCGCGACCGAGGTGACACTCGCCCCGGTAAATCGTGGCCTGCGCCACCAACCGGGACAGTTCGCGCTGCTGCGGTTTCCGCTGGCGGGTGGCTTGGAAGGGCATCCGTTTACCCTAAGTGCGGCACCGCGCGATGACGGGCGTATCAGCGTCACCATCAAATCGCTGGGCGATCACACGCGCCGCATGACGAAAGCGCTGGAAGTGGGTCAGGACGCGATTGTCCAAGGCCCGTTCGGGCGCTTTACCATCCCCAAAGGCAAGCGCCCGCAGGTTTGGATTGCGGGCGGTATTGGGATCACGCCGTTTGTGCCCTGGGCTGAGGCTTTGCCCAAACAAGGCGCGGAGTGTCACCTGATTTACTGCGTGCGCGCGCGTAGTCAGGCCCCGCACCTAGAGCGGATTGAGGCTTTGGCAGCGTCCAACCCGCGCCTGCACGTTCACCTCGTCGATACATCTCAGGGCCCGCGCCTGTCGTCTGACATGGTGGCTGAGATCGTCGGTGTTGACCTGCTGGAAGCGGCCAATGTCGCCTTTTGCGGCCCGGCGGCCTTGAGAGAGACCTTGCGCGCAGGCCTCAGTACCTACGGCGTCACCGCGCGGCGGTTCCATTTCGAGGCATTCGAGTTCCGCACGGGCGTTGGGCTGGAGGCCTTGGCGCTTTGGCTTGGCAAGCGCGCATGGGCGCAGGTGCCCAAACTGACCGGGCGTCTGGGGTGATGGCTTGAACCTTGCGACGCCCTGCCCCATGACGGGCCGGGCGTCGCTTCCTATAACGGCGCCAAATCATAAAACCGTAGGAATTGACCCCGATGACCACGCTCGTTTTTGGCCATAAGGCCCCCGACACCGACAGCACCGGCTCGCCCCTGATCTGGGCTTGGTATTTGACGCATATCGGCACACCCGCTGAGGCGCGCTTGCTGGGCACACCAAACACCGAGGCCGCATTTGTCCTCAAGCGTTGGGGCTTTGCGCAGCCTGCGATCATCGCGGACGTCGACGAAGGCCAACCTGTTGTGATCGTGGACACAAACAATCCGGCGGAATTGCCCCCCTCGATCAACAACGCCGATATTCGCCAGATCATCGACCACCACAAACTGGTCGGCGGGCTAGAGACGAAAGGGCCAATCGACATCACCGTGCGCCCAGTCGCCTGCACCGCCACAATCATGCACGATCTCATGGGCAAACACGCTGCCCACATGCCCGAGAACATCAAGGGCGCGATGCTGTCATGCATCTTGTCGGACACGCTTGAGTTCCGCTCGCCCACCACCACGGATGTGGACAAAGCGGTTGCTGTGGCGCTGGCGGCAGATCTGGGTCTGTCGATCCCGGACTATGCGGCTGAGTTGTTTGCGGCGAAATCCGACGTCTCGGCGTTCTCGGATGCGGAACTGCTGCGCATGGACTCGAAGGAATACGAGGTTGAAGGCACGAAATTCCGCGTCTCGGTCCTAGAAACCACGGCCCCGTCGATCCCATTGGATCGCAAGGCCAGCTTGATGGAAGCGATGACCACGGTTGCGGCTGAAGACGGCGTTGATCAGGTGCTGTTGTTTGTTGTTGATATCATCAAAGAAGAAGCGACCATGCTGATCCCGAATGATCTGGTGAAAACGCTGGCCGAAAAGAGCTTTGGCGCAACGGTGACGGGCGACACGGTTGTGCTACCCGGCATCATGAGCCGCAAAAAGCAAATTATTCCGAACCTGAAACTCTGAGGCGAGGTTAACCCCATGCAGATCATCGAACGGCTCGATCAGGTCGCGGCCAGTTATGACGCCTTGTTCGTTGATCTGTGGGGCTGCCTGCATAACGGCATCACCGCCTACCCCGATGCAGTGCAGGCCTTGCGTAATTATCGCGCGGGCGGCGGTGTGGTCTGCCTTGTCACGAACTCGCCCAAACCGCGCGCGGGCGTAGTAGAGCAGTTGGCGCGCATGGATGTGCCGGACGATTGCTGGGACACGATTGCCACGTCCGGCGATTCTGCACGGGCGGCGATGTTTGCGGGCCTTGTGGGCGAGAAGGTCTGGTTTGTCGGCGAGCCGCGCGATCAGGTATTCTTTGAGCGGATGGGGCTACTGACCGACGCCGCCCAGATCACTCAAGTTCCGCTGGACCAAGCCGACGGCATCGTCTGCACAGGCCCGTTTGATCCGTTTGCCGAGCCTGCGGCACTGCGCCCGCAACTTCTTATGGCCAAGCAGATGGGGTTGAAACTGCTATGCGCGAACCCCGATATCATTGTGGACCGGGGCGAAAGCCGGGAATGGTGCGCGGGCGCTGTGGCCGAGCTTTATACCGAGATGGGTGGCGAGAGCCTCTATTTCGGCAAACCGCATCCGCCGATCTATGATCTGGCGCGGCGCAGGCTGGCCGAGCTTGGCAAAGCGCCCGAGGATAGCCGTATTCTGGCGGTTGGCGACGGAATTAACACCGATATTCAAGGCGCTATGGGCGAGGACATAGACTCGCTGTTTATCACCGGCGGCTTGGCAGCGGCAGAGACGCAGACCGGGGCGCAGCCGGTGCCCGAGGCGCTGGACGCGTATCTGGCAGGCAAAATGATCGCACCGACATTTGCCATCGGATTTCTCCGCTAGGTAATTAAATTACAATAACACCCCCACAAATCGTCGCATTCTTGCTTTAGCGTTTGCGCGCCCTCGCACTTGTGCCGTAAGAAACGGCAACGGATTCTTGGAGGGCCTGAAGTGTTGGACAAGCAACTAAACGACCTGCGCGGCACGATTTGCATCGAAGATATCGAGATTGGTATGACCCGCTCGCTGTCCAAGGTCATCACAGACCGCGATATTGAGCTGTTTGCCGAAGTCTCTACCGACCATAATCCGGTGCATCTGGACGATGACTACGCCCGCGACACCATCTTCGAGGGCCGCATTGCCCACGGTATGCTAACGGCTGGGCTGATCTCGGCTGTAATTGGCGAGCAATTGCCCGGACATGGCACGGTCTATCTGGGTCAAAACCTCAGGTTTCTCGCGCCTGTGCGCCCCGGCGACTTGGTAAATGCCGAAGTCACCGTGACCGAGATTGATCATTCTCGGCGTCGCGTGAAGCTGGACACTGTCTGTAAGATCGACGGCCAACCGGTTCTGAAAGGCGACGCGCTTGTGCTGGCCCCAAGCCGCAAATTCGACTGATCCACGTCCACCGCCCTCTTGCACCCGCGCACGCGCGCCGCTACGCCGCTGCACATGCGGATTGTGCGTGACAGAACCTTCGTGGACCCGGCTGACAAAGGCGCTAGCGTCGCTATCGGCAACTTCGATGGCGTGCATCTGGGCCACCAGGCGGTGATCGATATGGCGCGCGCGGCTGCCCCCGAAGCACCGCTGGGGCTAATGACCTTCACCCCGCATCCACGCGAGTATTTCCAGCCTGACACACAGCCGTTTCGACTAATGTCGTCGGATGCACGCGCGAACCGTCTTGAGAAACTCGGCATCGATATTTTGTATGATCTGGCGTTCAACGCAAACCTTGCGGGCCTGACCGCCGAGGCCTTTGCGAAAGATGTGATCGTTGAACAGCTAGGCCTCGCCCATGTCGTGATCGGTGCGGATTTCTGCTTTGGCAAAGGCCGGTCGGGCAACGCGAAGATGCTGGCAGAAATGGGCGCGCAGATGGGCTTTGGCGTCACGATTGCGCCCCTGCTGGAAACCGCGGGCACGCGTGTGTCGTCCACCGCGATCCGCCTCGCTTTGACTGAAGGCCGCGCACATGATGCCGCCGCGATGCTGGGCCATTGGCACCGTATCGAAGGCCCGGTGATCCACGGCGAACAGCGCGGGCGCGATCTGGGCTATCCGACTGCGAACATGTCCATCGACGGGCTGCACCCGCCGCGCTTTGGCGTCTATGCGGTGCTTGTCGATGTTCTAGATGGTCCCCATGCGGGCAGTTATCACGGCGCGTCCAGCCTTGGCGTGCGCCCAATGTTTGGTGAGAACACCGCCAATCTTGAGACGTTTCTGTTTGATTTCAAAGGTGATCTTTACGGGGCGACCCTGTCAGTCGCTTTGGTCGAGTTCCTGCGCGGCGAGGAAAAGTTCGACAACCTTGAGGCGTTGATCACCCAGATGGAAGCGGATTGCACCCGCGCGCGCCAGATCCTGAGCGCGGTATGAGCGACCCGATTGACCGCGACGGCTTGCGCGACCGCTACTGGGAAACCGTGCCGCTTAGGAAGATGAGCGCTAAGGAATGGGAAGCGCTGTGTGATGGCTGCGGCAAGTGCTGCCTTCTGAAGCTGGAAGATGATGAGACCCAAGAGGTTGCCTATACGCGCGTGTCTTGCCGGTTGCTCGATACCCAAGCCTGCAAATGCGGCCAGTACGAGATCCGCAAAACCTTCGTGCCTGATTGCGTCGTGCTGACCCCGGATACCTTGAAAGACATTGCCTATTGGATGCCTGAGACCTGCGCCTACCGCTTGCTGCATGAAGGCAAGCAGTTGCGCTACTGGCACCCGCTGGTGTCGGGCGATCCAGACAGCGTCCACAAGGCGGGCGCGTCGGTGCAAGGCTGGGCGATCCCCGAGTTTGAGGTCGATGAAGAAGATCTGGAAGAATATTTGCTGGAGGACGACTGATGTTTTTCGCGTCAGACAACACTGGCCCGATCCACCCGAAGGTGATGGACGCTTTGGTGCGCGCCAATGAAGGCTATGCCTCACCCTACGGCACGGATGATGTGATGGGCGCGGTGACCAAACGCGTGCGCGAGGTGTTTGAAGCGCCAAACGCAGCGGTGCATTTGGTGGCGACCGGCACGGCGGCCAATTCGCTGTTGCTGGCCACGATGATGCCGCCTTGGGCCACAGCATTCTGCACCGATGTCGCCCATATCCATGAGGACGAATGCAACGCGCCCGAGTTCTATTCCGGGGGCGGTAAGCTGAGCCTCGTGCGGTCCGAGGGGGGAAAGATGACGCCCGAAGATTTGCGCGCTCGGATCGAGATGGAAGGCAATCGCGGGGTCCATGGCCCCTCGCGCGGGCCGGTGTCGATCACGCAGGTGACGGAAAAGGGATCGGTTTACGCGCTGGATGAGTTGCGCGCGTTGACGTCGGTGGCGCAGGGTTTCGGGCTTCCGGTGCATCTGGATGGCGCGCGGTTCACCAACGCGCTGGTTGCTTTGAACTGCTCGCCCGCCGAGATGACCTGGAAGGCCGGGGTCGATGCGGTCAGTTTTGGAGGGACCAAGAACGGGTTGATGGCGGTGGAAGCTGCTATCCTGTTCAACCCGGAAAAGTCGCTGGAGTTTGAGGTGCGGCGCAAGCGTGGTGCGCATTTGTTTTCCAAGCACCGCTATCTCAGCGCGCAGATGCTGGCCTACCTGACCGATGATCTGTGGCTGGACATGGCGCGCGCGGCCAATGCCAAAGGTGTGCGGTTGCGCGATGCGCTGGTGGCGGCAGGCGGCGTGTTGGCCGCACCTGCCGAAGCTAATATGATTTTTGCAAGCTGGCCACGCGCCGCCCATCGTCGCCTGAAAGACGCAGGTGCCGCCTACAATATCATGGATGGCCAAGATCCAATGGTTGGGCCGGATGACACGCCTATTCTTTCGCGTCTTGTGACGAACTGGGCCACCACCGACGCCGATATCGACGCGTTTATTGCGGTATTGAAAGGTTAATCACCTCTGTCGCTAGCGCCTTGGCATGGGTCACCGGGATCATGTGGCTGGCCCCTGCGATGATCACACGCCGTGCATCTGGAATACGACCTGCAAGCGCGTCATGAATTGCGGAAATCACCGGGGGCGAGGCGCTGCCTTCGACCAGCAGTGTCGGGCAGGTGAGCTGCTCTAACCCGCCCTCGGCCAATAACTGGCTGCGATCTTCCAGAACTGACGGGCTGGTGGCGGCGATGAACGGCATCCGCTCGATCATATAGGCGCGTTGTGGCGACGGAATGTGGTGCCACGGCGTCCCTGCACCCCAGTCGGCAATAAATGCGCGCGCAGCGGCGTCCCAATTGCCATGCGCCATCGCGGTAGATTGTGGCTCCGTCGCGGTCTTGTAAGCCTCGAACGCGTGAGGGGCTGCGGCGGCAAAAAGCACAGGCTCTACCAGCACAAGCCGACTGACAGGCAGACCTGCAAGCGCCAGGCGCAGGGCGAGCGTAGCGCCAAAGCTGTGGCCTATGACCTCTACATTCTGCGCACCGATCTGGTCCATCAAGGCCACCAGCATCTCGAAACACTGATCGTGGATGTCGCGCTCGGGGTCCATCGGACCGCTGCGCCCATGCCCCGGCAGGTCGGGGGCCACAAGACGGCGCGCGGTCAGGCGCGGCGTTAGCCCCGCCCACATGCCAGAATGCGACAATGCCGAATGGATCAGCAGGCTAACCGCCCCCCGACCCGTTTCGCGCCAGTGGCACGCGGTGCCGCCGAGCACCGCTTCGGGCATTACAGTTTGCCTTGCAGGGTCAGATCGAGATCGTCGAGTTTGTCTTGCCCCCAGAAGCGCTGATCGTCTTCGGTGATGTAGAACGGTGCGCCGAACACGCCACGCGCGACGGCCTCCTCTAGGTTCGCGGCGTAGGTTTCGGCCCCTTCAAGCAGGCCGCTATCGGTCAGATCAGCCTCAAATCCGGCCTCGATCAACGCCTCGGCCACCACCTCTGTCTCGGCGATGTTTTTGTCGTCAGCCCAGCAACGACGGCCAATGCCGTGGACCAGCGCACCGAGATTCCCGTCCGCCCCCTTGGCCACCGCATTCTGTGCGGCGATGATCGCGTAGGATGCAGGTGCGGGGTTTGTCGGCCAGAACATCGGCTTGAGGGTCAACGGCAGACCCACTTTCTTGGCGGCGCGCTCAAGGTCTTGCAGGCGGTAGGCTTGGCGGTTTGGATGGCGGTCTTTGGGGGGAATCCCCCCCGTGCGGCCAAACAATCCCATGATATCAAGCGGTTTGTAGACCACTTCGAGGCCGTGACGGGCCGCAATATCGGTCAATCGTGTTCCAGCCAAATATGTAAAAGGTGAAATAGTTGCGAAATAATAGTCGAGTTTTGGCACCTGTGGCCCTCCTGCCCTCGTCGGATGCGCTAAAGCGCCCCGCGTCTAGGCAAGACCGTATGCCAGTGCTAAGCGGTGTCAACGGTGCGAAGGCCTTTCGGGGGGATGGTTTTGGCACCTTCTGACACGAATTCACAGGACGCTGCCCCATATGCCTGCTCAGATAGAACCCAAACTTATCTCTGGAAACGCAAACCTGCCAATGGCGAAAGCCATTGCGCGGCGCATGTCGATGCACCGGGGAATGCAAGTGGGCCTCGTTGATGCCCGCGTCGAGCGCTTCAACGATGGCGAGATTTTCGTCGAGGTCTACGAGAACGTGCGCGGCGAGGATATGTTTATCATCCAGCCGACCTCGAACCCGGCCAATGACAACCTAATGGAATTGCTGATTATCTCGGATGCGCTGCGCCGCTCGTCTGCTGCGCGAATCACCGCAATCATCCCCTATTTCGGGTATGCCCGCCAAGACCGCCGCACCAAGGCGCGCACGCCGATCACCGCCAAGCTGGTGGCCAATATGATGGTCGAGGCCGGGATCGAGCGTATCCTGACAATGGACCTGCACGCCGCACAGATCCAAGGCTTCTTCGATATTCCGGTGGATAACCTTTATGCCTCGCCTGTGTTCGCACTGGACGCCCTGCACCATTTCAGAGGCTCCAAAGATCACGTCACCGTGGTCAGCCCTGATGTGGGCGGTGTGGCGCGCGCACGTGATTTGGCGCAGCGCATTGGCGCGGGCCTCGCGATTGTGGACAAGCGGCGATCCAAGCCCGGTGAGATTGCCGAGATGACTGTGATTGGCGATGTGGAAGGCCAGACCTGCCTGATCGTGGACGACATCTGCGACACCGCAGGCACCCTGTGCAAGGCGGCGGATCTGCTGGTCGAAAAAGGGGCCACGGAAGTGCATTCGTATATCACCCACGGCGTGCTCAGCGGCCCAGCGGTGGAGCGGATTGAGGCGTCCAGAATGAAACAACTGGTGATCACTGACTCGATTGCGGCGACCCATGCGGTTCAGGCCTGCTCAAAAATCCGCATCGTGCCGACGGCCCCGGTGTTTGCCCAAGCAATCTTGAATGTGTGGAACGGCACCTCGGTCAGCTCCCTGTTCGACCAAGAGACGCTCATGCCGATCTACGAGGGCATGTATAACGTCTAGAGGCGCGTTTTGAGGGCTTGTTTGCCGTGTTGGTGCGCCGTTGAGGGCTAACAAAAGGTTAACGTCCCTAAGAATGTTAGGAACCCTCCCACCTGTGGTATGAGCGTCATAATTTCGCTACAAGATGATGTGGCTTTTCCAGATTCCCCTAACTTTATGGGGGGATTAACGCTTTTGTAACCCTCTCGACACGTTTTGCCGACCACGTGATACTCGCCTAAATCACCCAATCATCCTCGTGCGGCACCTCGCCCATCGACGTCCAAACCGCGCGCGCGCGCGCGACGCGCGTATCGCCCCATGTCCGAAACACCAGGTTGAACCCTTCGGTGGTAATTTCCTCGGCCCGCAGATCAGCGCGCGCGTTGGTCTCGCGGTCCATGTCCCACATCGACAGTGCCACTTGCACGACGGGCCGCGTTTTATAACTTTCGGAGAATTGCACCTCATGCACGACACGGCGCGGGCCATCACCAGTCCACATCTCGCCGTCATCCTCGAAGTCCGAGAACAGCAACACGTCACCCTGGTCGATGCCGATCAAGTGGTTTTGAAGTTTCTTCATTGCGTGGCCCGCCCTTGCCCGCTGGCAAGCTAGACCGACAAGCGCGTGTTTTGCAAAAGAAAACCCCGGCGCGAAGGCCGGGGTCATCAAAACGTTTGCATCTGCGCAGGGACTAGCTGGCGCTGCTCAGCCCGATCTGGTCGCCCATTGCAACCATGTCCGCAAGCAATTTTGCCGCGGCATCAAGCGCCTCGGGTGTTGCTGCCACGTGGGCGCTGCGGGCCTCGGTCACAAGCTGGTCGAAGATCGCTTGCGTCATGTCCGACTTGGCAAAAGCGCGCTCGGCCAGAACCGTGGCGTTACCACCACCGATTTCGGCGAACCCGCCTGTGACCACATAATCCACATCCCCACCGGGGCCGGAGACAGACAAAACGCCGGGGCGCAATGTCGTGATCGTCGGTGCGTGGTCCGGCATCGCGGTCATGTCGCCATCGGCACCCGGGATTTGCACCTGAGCCACTTCAAGCGAGGCCAGCCGCCGCTCGGGCGAGACCAGATCGAATTGCATCGTGTCGGCCATGTGCATCGCCCTCCTTAGGCTGCGTCGGCGGCCATGCGCTCGGCTTTGGCGATGACGTCGTCGATGTCACCCACCATGTAGAACGCACCTTCGGGAAGGTGGTCATACTCGCCCGCAACAACGGCTTTGAACGACGCGATGGTCTTCTCAAGTGGCACCTGAATACCGTCAGAGCCGGTGAATACCTTGGCCACGTCGAACGGCTGAGACAAGAAACGCTCGAGCTTACGCGCGCGCGAGACGGCCAGTTTGTCGTCTTCCGACAGCTCGTCCATCCCGAGGATCGCAATGATGTCTTGCAGCGATTTGTAGCGCTGAAGCACCTGCTGGACGTCCGTCGCAACCTTATAGTGCTCGTCGCCGATGATCAGCGGGTCAAGCAGACGCGAGGTGGAGCCGAGCGGATCAACAGCCGGGTAGATACCCTTTTCCGAGATCGAGCGGTCCAGAACGGTTGTCGCATCGAGGTGCGCAAACGAGGTCGCTGGTGCCGGGTCGGTGAGGTCGTCCGCAGGCACGTAGACGGCCTGAACGGATGTGATCGAGCCCGACTTGGTGGACGAAATACGCTCCTGCATCGCGCCCATGTCTGTGGCCAGCGTTGGCTGGTAGCCCACCGCGGACGGGATACGGCCCAGAAGTGCGGACACCTCGGAACCCGCTTGGGTAAAGCGGAAGATGTTGTCGACGAAGAACAGAACGTCGGACCCGGATTCGTCGCGGAACTGCTCGGCCAAGGTCAGGCCGGTCAGTGCCACACGCATACGCGCTCCGGGAGGTTCGTTCATCTGGCCGTAAACCAGTGCGATCTTCGATTCAGTCAGGTTATCGGGAACGATAACGGCAGATTCGATCATCTCGTGGTAAAGGTCGTTGCCCTCACGCGTCCGCTCGCCAACACCCGCGAACACCGACAGACCGGAGTGCACTTTGGCGATGTTGTTGATCAGTTCCATGATCAGAACCGTCTTGCCAACGCCCGCACCGCCGAAGAGGCCGATTTTGCCGCCCTTGGTGTAGGGGGCCAGAAGGTCGATGACCTTGATGCCGGTCTCGAGAATCTCGGTCGCGGTGGACTGCTGATCGAAGGCAGGTGCGTCGCCGTGAATGGCGCGCTTGGAGGCCGAGTTTACAGGGCCCTTCTCGTCAACCGGATCACCGGTCACGTTGATGATGCGTCCCAAAGTCTCGTTGCCAACGGGAACCAGGATCTGGTTGCCAGTGTTGGTCACGGCTTGGCCGCGCACAAGACCCTCGGTCGCGTCCATCGCGATGGTGCGCACGGTGTTCTCGCCAAGATGCTGAGCGACCTCAAGAACGAGCGGCTTGCCGTTGTTCTCGGTGGTCAGCGCGTTCAGGATTTCCGGCAGGTCATCCTCGAATTGCACGTCAACAACGGCGCCGATCACCTGGGTGATTTTGCCTTTTGCATTTGCCATTTGGTGTCTCCGGTTCCGTTAGAGCGCTTCCGCGCCCGAAATAATTTCGATCAGCTCGTTGGTGATCACAGCCTGACGCGAGCGGTTGTACTGGATCGTCAGTTTGTCGATCATCTCGCCCGCATTTCGGGTTGCGTTGTCCATAGCGGACATCCGCGCGCCTTGCTCGGACGCTGCGTTCTCCAAGAGCGCTGCAAAGATTTGCGTCGCCACACCACGCGGCAGCAAGTCGGCCAAGATGGCCTCTTCGCTGGGCTCGTAGTCGTAAAGCGTGCTGGCCTCGTCTGCATCGTCGAACTTGGCGGGAATAACCTGCAAAGCCGTCGGATGCTGGGTCACAACATTCTCGAACCGCGCAAAGAAGATCGTCGCCACGTCAAACTCGCCCGCATCAAAGCGGCCTAGAATGTCGGACGCGATATCACGCGCGTTCTCGTAGCCCACCCGCTTCACTTCCGTCAGGTCCACGTGACCGACGAAATGCGAACCGAAGTCGCGCTTGATAGCGTCGCGGCCTTTTTTGCCCACGGTGACGATCTTGACCGTCTTGCCTTGGGCCAGCAAATCAGACGCATGCGCCTTGGCCAGCTTCGAGATGTTGCCGTTAAAGCCACCGCACAAACCGCGCTCGGCCGTCATGACAACCAGCAAGTGCACCTGATCGCTGCCGGTTCCCGACAACAATTTCGGCGCGCTGTCCGATCCACCTGCCGCAGACGCAAGCCCACCCAAAACGGCGTTGAACCGTTCTGTGTAGGGGCGAGACGCCTCAGCCGCTTCTTGGGCCCGCCGCAGTTTTGCGGCGGCCACCATTTGCATGGCCTTGGTGATCTTGCGGGTCGATTTGACCGACGCGATCCTGTTTTTCAGAACCTTAAGGTTAGGCATGATCCAGACCCCTTAGGCGAAATCGGCTGCGAATTCGTCGAGGGCCGCTTTGATCTTATCGGCCAGCTCGCCCTTCACCTTACGGTCGTTGTTGGTGATATCGTCGAGCAGATCCTGGTGCTTGCCGCGCAAATGCGCCAGCATACCAGCCTCAAACCGAGCGACATCCGTCACAGCGACCTTGTCGAGGAAACCGTTGGTGCCTGCATAGATCGCACACACGATCTCGGCGTTGGTCAGCGGCGAATACTGCGCCTGCTTCATCAACTCGGTCAGACGTGCGCCGCGCGCCAGCAACTGCTGGGTTGCCGCATCGAGGTCCGAGCCGAACTGCGCAAACGCAGCCATCTCGCGGTACTGAGCCAGCGACAGCTTCACCGGACCCGCAACCGAGGACATCGCCTTGGTTTGGGCGGACGAACCAACGCGGGACACCGACAGACCAGTGTTCACAGCAGGGCGGATGCCTTGGTAGAACAATTCGGTCTCGAGGAAGATCTGACCGTCGGTGATCGAGATCACGTTGGTCGGAATAAACGCGGACACGTCGCCACCTTGGGTCTCGATGATCGGCAGAGCCGTCAGCGAGCCGGAGCCATTGTCTTCGTTCAGCTTCGCGGACCGCTCGAGCAGGCGCGAGTGCAGATAGAAAACGTCACCCGGATAGGCTTCGCGGCCCGGAGGACGACGCAGCAGAAGCGACATCTGGCGGTAAGACACAGCCTGCTTGGACAGGTCATCATAGATGATCAAAGCGTGCTTGCCGTTGTCGCGGAAATACTCGGCCATCGCGGTTGCGGCGTAAGGCGCCAAGAACTGCAATGGGGCCGGGTCGGATGCGGTCGCGGCCACAACGATTGTGTATTCAATCGCGCCGGACTCTTCGAGCTTCTTGACCAACTGCGCCACGGTCGAGCGCTTCTGGCCGATCGCAACATAGATGCAATAGAGCTTCTTGCTGTCGTCGTCGCCTGCCAGATCGTTATAGGATTTCTGGTTCAGGATCGTGTCGAGCGCCACAGCCGTCTTACCGGTCTGACGGTCGCCAATGATCAGCTCGCGCTGGCCACGACCGATTGGGATCATCGCGTCCACGGACTTCAGGCCCGTCGCCATAGGCTCGTGCACCGATTTACGCGGGATGATGCCGGGCGCTTTGACGTCTGCAACGCGACGCTCGGACGATTCGAGCGCGCCTTTGCCGTCGATTGGATTGCCAAGACCGTCCACAACACGCCCCAGCAGACCGAGGCCCGCAGGCACGTCCACAATGGAGTTGGTGCGCTTGACGGTGTCGCCTTCTTTGATGTCGCGGTCGGAACCGAAGATCACGATACCAACATTGTCGGTTTCGAGGTTCAGCGCCATGCCCCGGATATTGCCGGGAAATTCGACCATCTCACCGGCTTGGACGTTGTCCAGCCCGTGAACGCGCGCAATACCGTCGCCGACGCTAAGCACGCGGCCAACTTCGGCGACTTCAGCGTCTTGGCCAAAGTTCGTGATCTGCTCCTTGAGGATCGCAGAGATTTCGGCTGCCTGGAGTCCCATTATCCGACCTCTTTCATGGTATTCTGAAGGGAGTTGAGCTTGGCGCGGATCGAGGTATCGATCATGCGCGAGCCCACTTTAACGACGAGACCGCCAATGAGACTTTCATCAACGGTCATATTGATCTTCACATCCTTCCCAACCGACTTGGTCAGAACCTCTGCGAGGGATTTCTGCTGGGCGGCGGTCAGTTTTGACGCGGCCGTGACATCTGCCGTCACTTCGCCCTTATCGTCAGCAATCAGCGCGCGCAGGGCGGCCAGCAGCTGAGGGATCACAAACAAACGGCGCTTGGTGGCCATGAGTTGCAATGTATTTGTGGTGATTGGACCAAGGCCCATGGCGGACGACAACGCGCCCATCGCCTTGAGCTGATCGTCGCGGCTGTAGACCGGCGATGAGATCAGGTCGCGCAGCTCGGGGCTTTCCCCAAGCGCTGCTGCCAGCACATCGAGATCGCTTTCCAGCGCCGCGACGGCTTTTGATTCTTTGGCAAGCTCGAACACGGCTGTCGCATATCTATGCGCAATGCCGGTTGAGATCGAAACTGGTTCTGACACGTCCACCCTTTCGACAATTTGGCCCGCACACGACGTCATATGACATTGCGGTGGGCCGCACATAGTTGAGGGCAACTTTACGTTACCCGGCCAACTTCGGCGGGGTGTATCAGAGCGGTTTTCAGCCCGCAACAGTGCAGAACACCACCTTGAGTGCATCGATGGCGAATAAACTAAGGCGATTGCTGCGGTGCAGCCAAATCCGCGACGTTATGGCGCTTAGATGGGCTTGGCCTCGGGCACGCCGTGGAGAATCCTCAGAGGATTACGCACTTTGTCCGCTAATCCCGGTCGGATCGGCCTGTGGACCTGCTTGGAGGCCTCGACCAAGAACACGCCCCCCGACATCACCGGCGACACGCTATGACCGATGTTTTCGCAGATCGCACTCGATTTCAGCCAGAATCGGTGCCGCGATGGCGGCATATAGAGCGCACTGCGGTGGCGCTCGGGCACGAAAGCATGGCGTTTGATCTGCGCATCAAGCTGGCTTTGGCTGTAGGGGCGACCGAATCCAAACGGTGTGCCGTCGCGCCGCGCCCACAGCCCTGCCCGGTTCGGCACGATGAACAACGCCCGACCTCCGGGGGCAAGCACGCGCTGCGCCTCATCCAGAACGGCTGACGGATGCTCGGACGTCTCAAGCCCGTGCAGACAGATCAGGCGGTCCACCGACCCGGTCTCAAGCGGCCAGAGCGTCTCTTCGCACAGAAGGCTGACATTCGGCGCACCCGCAGGCCAATGCATCACACCTTGCGGCCCCGGCATGAGCCCGATCACCCGGCGCGCGTCTTTCAGGTAGGGGCGCAGGAGCGGCACCGCAAAGCCAAAGCCCGCAACGGTCAATCCCTTCGCCTCGGGCCACAGTGACACCACCTGTTCGCGGATCGCATGCTGCGCCGCACGGCCAAGCCGCGTGCGATAATAGAACTGACGCAGATCAAGAACGTCCAAATGCATTGCATCGCCTTTCCGGCTGCGCGAGGCTTCCCCCTGAAGATAGTCACGCCAAGCGGAAAACAAAATGCCCCTGATCCTGCGCACCATTGCCTGCCTCAACGACAACTACGCGTTCCTGCTGCATAACGACGCCAGTGGTGCCACGGCCGTCATTGACGTGCCCGAGGTTGCACCGATTGCGGCGGCGCTCAAGTCTGAGGGCTGGAGCCTGTCGGACATCTGGATCACCCACCACCATGATGACCACATCCAAGGCGTCGATGCGTTGCGTAAGGCGACGGGCGCGAAAGTGACCGGGGCGGCGGCGGATGCGCGGCGTTTGCCTGCATTGGACCGCGCGGTCGACGATGGCGGCAGCTTCGATTTCGCAGGCGCGACGGTGCAGGTCATCGATGTCTCAGGCCACACAACAGGTCACATCGCGTTCTATGTCGCAGACGCGGGCGCGGTCTTTACGGCTGACAGTCTTATGGCGATGGGATGCGGGCGTCTTTTTGAGGGCGATGCCCCAACAATGTGGGCCAGTTTGCAGAAGCTCGCCGCGCTGCCGCACGCGACCCTTGTGTGTTCCGGCCACGAGTATACCGCCGCCAATGCCCGTTTCGCGCTGAGCGTTGACCCTGACAACGTCGCGCTTAAAGCCCGAACTGAGGCGATTGCAGCGGCGCGCGCGAAAGGCGAGCCGACCGTGCCGTCGATCCTGAGCCTTGAGCGCAGCACCAATCCCTTCCTGCGCTGCGCGGACCCGGACATGGCCGCAGGGGTCGGTATGACGGGCGCAGCGCCAGTGGATGTTTTCACTGAGGTGCGTGCGCGCAAGGACAGGTTTTGAACATAACGTTTTGTTAAGCGATATTTACTCGGAATCAGGCGTGGTTTCTCCTGATCGCAGCCGCTCACTAGACAAGGTCTTTTCCCTTATGGAAGCATGAAGCTATGGATATGACAGCGAAAACAGACCAGCAAATTCAGAACCTGATCGACAATCACCGAAAAGATGTAAAGCTTAACGCCCCGTTGGCCATCGCAGCCATTGAAGAACAGGCCAGACGAAACACTTCGTTCGACTTCAAATCTGGCATCGAGTTTTTGCTACAGGCGGCACGCAATGGGTGTGCAGTCAACTATCGCCAACTTGCCGAAGCAGGTGGGGTGCTGAAGCCGGATGACACCTGGTATCAACATATGGCCAGGAAAATACCGCTTTCACAAATCGTCGACTACGCCCACACGCACGACATGCCTGCGATCACGGCACTGGTCGAGACGACGCAGGGTGTGACGGATAGTATTCTCGCCGGATTCCAGAAGGGGCTGGATGACACTGGACTCCGCGTCCCGGTCGGGATGACAGTTGAAGAATTCTACCGAGCTGAACGACAACGTGCTTTCGATTGGGCAGCAACGAAGTGAAGAGCTCGGAATCGTCAGGAAATTGCCGAACTAGCGCCGCCCAGGTAACCGCAAGAACAATCGACTTCGGAGCGCGGAAATGAAGAACCAGATGACAGGCAACGCCGGGCTGTTTCATGTTGCGTGGGAATTGACCCGGCGCGGCTGGAACGTCATGCCAACGGTGAGGAATGCTCGCGGTGCCGACCTCTATGCTGCGCCTATCGACGACGAAGATGCTGTAATTCCAATCCAGTCAAAGGCACTGTCCAAGCGCGCGGCAGTTCCTTTGGGCATCGACCTCGAACGAATGAGGTCGCGCTGGTGGATCATCACCCTTGGAGCGAACAGTGACGATCCGGTTTGTTTTATCCTGACGTTGGACGAGGTGAAGTTGCTAGCTACACGGGACAAGGGGAAAAGCCGTGCATATTGGCTTGAGCTAAAGCACTACGACATTCCTGAATTTCGTGAAGCATGGCATCGCTTGGCCTAGCCGAAGCGGTCGGGATTTCGAGGGCTGCGCCAGTGGATGTTTTCACTGAGGTGCGTGCGCGCAAGGACAGGTTTTGACCCTAGGATTGCGCCGCTACATTTTGCGATGCCAATTTCGTGGCCATTTCCCCAACAAATCGGCAGATCACGCAGAAATTCTGAGAAAAGCCTTGAAGGTCGGCAAAGAAAGCCGAAGTCTAACCTAGACGGGACACGGTCGTTCCGGGCATTTGCCCGCCCCGACCCCAGCATAGGAGCATCCGGGTGCCTTCATTTTCGACGACCCTCGAGCACGCCATCCATTCCGCTCTGGCCCACGCTAACGCGCGCCGCCACGAGCTAGCCACGCTAGAGCATCTGCTTCTGGCACTCATTGACGAGCCGGACGCCGCCAAGGTCATGCAGGCCTGCAACGTCGATCTCGACGTGCTGCGCCAGACGCTTGATGCGTTCATCGACGACGATCTCTCCACTCTCGAGACGGATGTGGAGGGCAACGAGGCCGTTCCAACTGCCGCTTTCCAGCGCGTCATTCAGCGCGCCGCCATCCATGTCCAATCCTCGGGCCGCAATGAGGTGACGGGTGCAAATGTGCTTGTCGCGATCTTTGCCGAGCGCGAAAGCAACGCCGCCTACTTTCTGCAAGAGCAGGACATGACCCGCTATGATGCGGTGAATTTCATCGCCCACGGCGTGGCCAAGAACTCCGATTTCGGGGAAGACCGCTCTGTCTCGGGCGCGTCTGATCTGGAAGAGGAAGCCGCACAGACCCGTTCAACCGGGGAAGGTGATGGCAAGGAATCCGCGCTTGAAAAATACTGCGTTGATCTGAACGCCAAGGCCCGCAAAGGCGAGGTTGATCCGCTGATCGGGCGCGATCACGAGGTCGAACGCTGCATTCAGGTGCTCTGCCGCCGCCGTAAGAACAACCCGCTTCTGGTGGGTGATCCCGGCGTTGGTAAAACCGCGATTGCCGAGGGTCTTGCGCGCAAGATCGTCGATGGCGAAACTCCGGAAGTGCTGGAGAATGCCACCATCTTTTCGCTCGACATGGGCGCACTTCTGGCAGGCACGCGCTATCGCGGCGACTTTGAGGAACGCTTGAAGGCCGTCATGACCGAGATGGAAGATCATCCCGATGCGGTGCTGTTCATCGACGAGATTCACACGGTCATTGGCGCGGGCGCGACCTCCGGCGGCGCGATGGACGCGTCCAACCTTCTGAAGCCAGCGCTTCAGGGCGGCAAGCTGCGCTGTATGGGATCGACCACCTACAAGGAATTCCGCCAGCACTTCGAGAAGGACCGCGCGCTTTCGCGGCGCTTCCAGAAGATCGACGTGAACGAGCCTTCGGTCGAAGACACGGTGAAAATCCTCAAGGGCCTCAAGCCTTATTTTGAGGAGCATCACCACATTAAGTATACCGCCGATGCGATCAAGACAGCCGTGGAGCTTTCCGCGCGTTACATCAACGACCGCAAGCTACCCGATAAAGCCATCGACGTGATCGACGAGGCGGGTGCCGCGCAGCATCTGGTTGTCGAATCCAAGCGCCGCAAGACAATTGGCACCAAGGAGATCGAGGCGGTGATCGCAAAGATCGCGCGTATCCCGTCCAAGACCGTGTCGAAGAACGACGCCGAAGTGCTGCGGGATCTGGAAAAATCCCTCAAGCGCGTGGTCTTTGGTCAGGACAATGCCATCGTGGCGCTATCCTCGGCGATCAAGCTGAGCCGTGCGGGTCTGCGCGAACCCGAAAAGCCCATCGGCAACTACTTGTTCGCGGGCCCAACGGGCGTTGGCAAGACCGAGGTGGCCAAGCAACTGGCCGATACGCTGGGTGTGGAGCTGCTGCGGTTTGACATGTCGGAATACATGGAAAAGCACGCGGTTTCCCGGCTGATCGGTGCCCCTCCCGGCTATGTGGGCTTTGACCAAGGCGGCCTTCTGACCGACGGTGTGGACCAGCATCCCCATTGTGTGCTGCTGCTCGACGAGATCGAAAAAGCGCACCCGGATGTCTATAACATCCTGCTGCAGGTTATGGATCACGGCACGCTGACCGACCATAACGGCCGCACGGTGGATTTCCGCAATGTGATCGTAATCATGACCACGAACGCGGGGGCCTCCGATCAGGCGCGCGCACCGATGGGCTTTGGCCGTGATCGCCGTGAAGGCGAAGACACAGCTGCAATCGAGCGCACGTTTACGCCGGAATTCCGCAACCGTCTGGATGCGGTCATCGCCTTCGCGCCGTTGGGCAAAGAGGTGATCGTGAAAGTGGTCGAGAAGTTCGTGCTGCAACTTGAGGCGCAGCTAATGGACCGCAACGTGACCATTGAGCTGACCGCCCCAGCAGCCGAATGGCTGGGCGAGCGCGGCTATGACGAGAAGATGGGCGCACGTCCTTTGGGTCGTGTGATCCAAGAGCAGATCAAGAAGCCGCTGGCCGAAGAGCTGCTGTTTGGCAAGCTCGCCAAAGGCGGTTTCGTCAAGGTCGGCGTCAAGAATGGCAAGCTCGATCTGGATATCCAATCGCCAGAGAAGGTGCGGATTTCCGGGGATAAGCCACCGCTTCTGACGGCGGACTAATGCGCCTAGGCCACTCGGCTGGACTGATCTATTCGCTCGCCTCGGTTGCCGGGGCGGGCGAATTTCGTTTAGAGATGCCGCTGGACTGCACGCTCGGCGACACCTGCTTCATCCAGCAATTCACCGACCGTGATCCCGGCCCCGGCGCAGCAGATTTCACCTGCGGACCGCTGGTCTATGACGGGCACAAGGGGACCGATTTCGCCCTGCCCTCGCTTGCCGCCCTAGAGGAGGGCGTTGATGTTCTGGCAGCCGCGCCCGGCATCGTGCGCGGTGTGCGCGACGCGCTTGCCGACATCATGCTGGGCCAACCCGGCGCACCTGACTTGGACGGGCGCGATTGCGGCAATGGACTAGTGATCGACCATGGCGACGGGTGGGAGACGCAGTATTGCCATATGCGGTTAGGGTCTTTGGTCGTTGCAACCGGCGAGCAGGTCGAGGCGGGCACTGTGCTCGGTCAAGTTGGTCTGTCAGGTCGAACCGAATTTCCCCACCTGCATATATCGGTGCGCAAAGACGGCGCGGTCATTGATCCGTTCGCGCCAGACGGGACTGAAAGCTGCCAAATCGCCAGCGGTGACGCGCTTTGGGCGGGCGACATTGCCTACACGCCCGGTGGTTGGATCAGCATTGGGTTCAGCCCCGCCGTGCCCAGCTTCGATGCGATCACGGCGGGAACGGCTGAGGAAACACTCGATGGCGATCCCGCCGCGATGGTGCTTTGGGGCTACGGCTTCGGCACCCAGCGCGGCGATACGGTTTTGATCGAAATTGACGGCCCCTCCGGCCCGGTGCACCAAGCGCGTGTGCCACTGGAGCGGACCCAAGCGCAGATGTTTCGGGCAGGCGGCAAGCGGCGGCCAGAGGCAGGATGGGAGGCAGGCACTTACGAAGGCCGCATCACCTTGCTGCGTGACCGCCATGTGATCTCGGTGCGCGAAGTCTCGACAACCCTGCCCTAGCGCTGGGTCAGTTTCAGCTCGATCCGGCGGTTCTGCGAGCGTGCGGCGTTGCTCGTGCCATCGGCAATCGGGCGATACTCGCCAAAGCCGGTCGCGGCCAAGCGCTCTGGCGGAATACCAAGCTGGATCATGAACTGCACAACCGACAAGGCGCGACCTTGGCTAAGTTCCCAGTTGTTCTCATATTTGCCACCACCGCCAACCGGCACGTCATCGGTATGACCATCGACGCGCAGGATCCAATCGATGCCATCGGGAATCTCCACCTCGATGTTGCGGATCGTGCTGGCGATGCGCGCAAGCTGATCCTGACCCGCGCCCGACAAATCGACCCCGCCCGGCGGGAACAACACCGATGACGAGAACACGAACCGATCACCCACAATCCGCACGCCATCTTGATCCGCGAGAATATCACGCAGGCGCCCGAAAAACTCGGACCGGAAATTCTCAAGATTGCGATTCTCGTCTTCTAGCAGCCGCGCGCGTTCTGCTTCGGCCTCGGCCCGTGCGCGCTGCTCAGCTGCAACTTGGGCGAGCGCTTGGTTCAACTGACTGCCAAGCGCTTGGATCTGCACTTGCGCGTCGCTGTCGCGGGTCTGTGCGTCATCCAGCAAACCCTGCAACTGGTTCAACTGAGCGCGCAACACCTCGACCTGTTCATTCAACAACGTCACACGGCGCGCGTCCTCTGCGCCTGCAACCTCAACCTCGGCCAACTCGGACCGGGCTTGGGACAACAAAAGCGCCTGACGCTCCGTTTCCGACAATTGAGTAACGGCATCTTCCTCGGCCAGCAGTTTCGCGGCAAGTGCGGCGGCAAGCTCTTCGCGCAACTGCTCAGCGGTCAGCGCGCGGTCTGCCGATGTGCCTTCAGCCTCGCGCAAAGCCAAAACAGCCGCCGCCAGCTGGTCTTCCAGCGACAGCGCCTGATCCTGCAATGCCGCAATCGCATCGGCGTCCAGATCACGCTCGGCCAGAAGGGCGGTCAATTGCGCCTCAAGTGCCGCACGCCGCGCGGTCTCGTCCGCAAGCGCTGTGTTCAGTGTGTCTTGCTGGGCCAAGGCCGACGCCAACCGCGCGTTCAGATCTTCGCCCGCCGCATCTGCGGCTGCCAATAGCGTCAACGTCTCTTCGGCCTCGCGGCGACGGTCTTCCAGCGCGAGCGTCATCGCGGTCAACTCGGTATCGGCCTCCTCCAGCCGTTGGCGCAGGGCTTCGGCGGCTGCGGCCTCGGCCAAGCGCGCGCGTTCTTCTTGCGTCAGCGCGGTTTCCACATCGGCCAGTTGCAAGCGCAACGCTTCAGCCGCAGCAGCCTCGGCCAGCCGCGCGCGTTCTTCGTCCGACAGATCCGCCTGCAAGGCTTCCAACTGTGCTGCCAAGGTCTGGCTTTCGGTCGAGGTTGAATTCAAACGCGCCGCCAATTCCGCCAAGCTGGCCTCGGTCGTCTCGTTCTGGATGCGCAAATCCGCAATCAATGCCTCCAGCGCCTCGCGTTGCGCTGCGGCCAGGCGTGCGGCTTCGGTGGTCTCGTCGACCTCAGAGCGGGCTTGGGCAAGCGCCAACTCAAGCGCCTCGCGTTGCGACAACGCCTCGGCCAAAACCTCGTCCGAGGCCGCGACCTGCGCCTGTAAGTCATCCTGCTGGGTCAGCAACAAGGCGACCTGCTCTTCAAAGCTGGTCAGCCGTTCGATCTGCGATGCGATCTGAGCGTCGGCCTCGGACGCGCGCGCCTCTAGTGTTGCGATGATCCCGGCTTGCGCTTGGCTCAGCCGTCGCGCGTCAAATAGTGAGCCGCTGAGTTGCGTGACTTCGGCTTCCAGTTCTGCATTTTGGTCTTCCACAAAACTCAGTGCCGCTGATAGATCGGTCAGTTGCCGGGTCAGCGTGTCCAGCTCTGTGTCTTGATCCGAGATCGTTTCCGACAAGACCGCTTGGACCACCATGAAGATCGACAGCACGAACATCAGCACCAGCAGCAGCGCCGTCATCGCATCCACGAAGCCGGGCCAGATGTTGGAATTGAACCGTTGTCCGCCGCGCCGCGTCAGGGCCATGATCTAGCCCTTGTCGTCGCTGGGAATACCGCCAACGCGGCTTTGTTGCCGCAAAAGACGGTTCAGGCTGGACAACTCGCCGCGCAGTTCTGCCACGGATTCCTGACGCCCAGCGGCCATTTCTTCCAAGATACGCAAGAGCTGCACATCGATGGACCGCAAGCGCATCCGGCTTTCAGCGTCCACATTGTCGCCGCCAGCACTTTGGCCGCGCAATGTCTCGATCAGGTTTTCTTGACCCAAGGCCACGCGTTCTAGGGCCGCCGCCATCGGCGCGCCACCCTCGCTTCGGTCGAGTTTCGAGGTCAATCGTTCGACCGACGAGGTGAGCGACATCAACCGCTCGTCCATCATCGAACGGCTTTGGTCGGATTCGACAAACAGCTTCTGCAACGTCTCCATCTGGTCGGCCATGTGGTCGAGAACTTGTGCGACCACGGCTGTGTCAAAGCTGCCGCCTTCGGCCTCGCCACTGGCAAAACCGACCCGTGTGATCGTGGACAGCCAGTCTTCCAATTCGCGGTAAAAGCGGTTTTGACCGTGACCGGCGAACAGCTCCAGCAGGCCCACAACCAGCGATCCCGCCAGACCCAACAAGGACGACGAGAAGGCCGTGCCCATGCCGCCAAGCTGCTCTTCAAGCCCGCCCATAAGACGCGCGAAGACGTCAATGCCGCCTTCTCCTTCGCTGGGGGCCAGCGAGCGGATCGTCTCGACCACCGCAGGAACGGTTGTGGCAAGGCCAAAGAACGTGCCTAGAAGGCCCAAGAAGATCAACAAATTGACGATATAGCGCGTAATGTCGCGTGCCTCATCAATCCGGGTCGCCACCGAATCAAGGATGGAACGTGACGAGGTCGCCCCAATTTGGCTTGCCGTGTTGCGCCCGCCAAGCAATGCCGCCAGCGACGCCAGCAAGCGGGGCGCACTGCCAACATCTGTGCCGTCGGGCTGCGAGGTAAACCGTTCGATCCAGCGCACAGCCGAGATCAATTGATAAAGCTGAAAGAAGCAAGTCAGCACGCCGATCACGAAAACAGCCAAAATGAAGCCGTTTAGGTACAAATTCGACAGAATTACGGATTCGATCTGGTCGTATATGAACCATCCGCCGGCGCCGGTCAGGCCCAAGACGATCAACATCAGAATGATCTGACGCGTGGGCAGCGCAAACTGCGGATTGGAGTCTTGGACGATGCTGGTGTCGGTCATTGCCGGCTTTCTCGCGTCAGGCGGTGATCTGTTGCGCCGAACACTATGCAGCGCCACTCAAAATGCCAATGGGAGACGGCGCTTGGCGCGAATTCAGCGCTGCGCGTTGCCAATCTCCCGCACGCGGGTCGCCAGCCAGTCCAGATCAGGGTCGCTGAGACCGATCTGCGCCAAATGATCGACCGTGTTGAACAGATATTCATCATTGGGCCCACGCCCGCCCACAGCCGCCGCGATGATCTTGGCTTGGGTTTCCAGATCAAGGCCGCTGCAATACTGCACGTGATGTTGGTCGATGATGTAGGTCACGGCCTCAACCCGCCGTCCATCTGCCAGTTCAACCTCGCAGACCTTTTCCAGATAGGCCGAAGACACCAACTCGCGTTCGCGCAAAGCTGCAATGGTCACGTCCTCCGCACCCGGCTGCACCCGAAAGGCGACGCCTGTGCAGACCCCGCCGGGCACCGCGTCGAGCGCGAGCACCAAACCGGGATCGTCGTCAGTCCCGCGATGATGGATGGAGCGCATGCAGAAAGACCGATGATAGTCATCAAGCCGCGCCACGCCTTGCTCGGCCACCGGAAACTCAGGGTTCCAGATCAACGAGCCATACCCAAACACCCAAAGCGGCGATCCCGTCACTGGTTCTCTCCCAATATGCGAAGTATGGGATGCCTTAACAGGGCGCGCAGCAGGGGGAAACCAGATGTCGCGGATCGTGATCTGGGTGGCGGCGATCTTTGCCGTCCTATACGCGGGCTATTGGGTCGTGGGCTGGCAAGGGGCGCTGCGGGCGATCCCTGCTTGGGCCGAGGACCGCCGCACTGAGGGCTGGCAGGTGGATTATTCTGACCTGTCGGTGCGCGGATTTCCGTCGCGGTTTGACACCACCCTAAGCGATCTGGCGGTCGCCGATCCACGCACGGGCTGGGCTTGGGACGGCGCGTTTTTCCAACTGCTTGCCCTCAGCTACCGCCCGAACCACCTGATCGCGGTGCTGCCGCCTGCGCACAGCCTGTCCACGCCGCTGGCGCGGTATGATCTGACGCAAGCACAAGCGCGCGCCTCGCTGGTGGTCACGTTTGAGGCGAACCCGCAGATCGACCGCACGACCGTCGTGATCGACGCGCCGCGCGTGACGACCCGCGACTGGACCAGTTCTGCCAATGCCTTACGCTTTGCGACAAGGCGGCTGGAAGATGCGCCGCTGACCCACGAGATCGGGCTTCAGACGCAGGGCCTCGTCCCCTCGCGCAGCATCAAAGCGCAGCTTGATCCGGCAGGGTTGTTGCCGCCCGCGATTGAGACGCTGCGCCTTGATGCAGCCTTGTCGTTTGACGCCCCGTGGGATCTGCGCGCGCTAGAACAGCGCCGTCCGCAAATCACCGCGCTCGATCTGCGCGAGGCCCGTGCAAGTTGGGGCGGCATGGATTTGCGCCTGACCGGGAGGCTTGATGTGGACAGTTTCGGCCTCGCCAGCGGCGAGATCGGCGTGCAAGCCCAGAACTGGCGCGCGATGCTGGATGTGGCCGAGCGTGGCGGCGCGTTGCCCGCGCGGTTGCGGCCCCTGCTGGAAAGCGCGCTGGAAGGACTGTCGGATCTATCAGGGCGGGCAGAAACGCTCGATCTGGACCTGACGATTGCAGCCGGGCGCATCTCCGTCGGGTTCCTGCCGCTGGGCCAATTGCCGCCGCTGGTTTTGCGTTAACGGCAATAGGGTCCACTGCGATAGGACGCCGTGTCGAAGTGGAAGTGGTCAAGGTGAAAGCGGTTGGATTCCGGTCCAAGCACCGTGCCAAACGGCCCGCAAGCCGACTGCCACATCTGTCGCAAAATCCGCCCCTGCCGTCGGTCGTTCCACCCCTGCAGCAGCGTTATGCTATCGCCATTGCGCAGACGGATGGCCGCAATATCAATCGCGCGGCCCTTACCATGCTCGGATATTCGCGCGCCGGGCTGGCTGTTGCGCGTCCGGCAGGCGTAATGCGCCACAACGCGGAACTGCGCAATGCCGCCGCCAGTATTGCCGACCGCCGGGATTGCCCCGTTCTTGGTCCACGCGCTTAGCGCTTGGGCGGTTTCGCAATTCATCGTCGCAGCCGTAGACAAGGTGATGCCGTGCACCGCCGTAACCTGCACCGGGTTTGCCACACCGCACCCTGCCAAGCGTCCGGCAATTGCTGGGATAGCCCGGCCTTGAATCGCCGGATCACCGCAGATCGCGCCCGAGGGCAAGGCGCGCGGCGTTGATTGCTGCGGCACCGAGGCAGCCGCGACGGTCGCGCGGCGTTGCAGATTGGCAGGGCGCGAGGGTGGGCGCGGTGACGAGAACACAGGCGCGGTTGAGGCGAGCGCAACGCCCTCGGCGGCGGAAACCTCAGTCGTGCTGGCCGGGAGCACGAGAGGTGTTTGCGCCGGACCGCTTGGCCGGGTGCGATCAAGCCAAGGGCGGGAACGCGGGCGAATATCAGCCTCGAACCGGACAACCGGCGCAGCAGACGCAGTGGATGTCGCGGGCGGCAAGGTTTGAGTTGTGACGTCTGGCGCACCGGGCACCACAGGGGCTGAGGTGCTGGATGTTTGCTGGTCATCAAGCAAAACACGCAAGTTTGACGCGCTCCATGCCGTGCGCGGTCTTGGCCGCACCGTCGCATTGAACCGCACCGCAACACTGGGTTGCACGGCTGCCCCCGGACGCGGCTCTGGTCTAACCGAGCGGTCCGGCGCGTTGGCCCAAACCGCCGACCCGGCCAACGCCACCACCCCGAGGAACACGCCAAGGCGGCTCCGGCGTTTGGTGGCAGGCCACGTCACCTGTCGGTCCTTGCAGGCGGCATCTTGGATGCTGCTCGCCCGAAATCCGGCGCGTCGGTATCTTGGCCAGCCTCGATAATACCGCGCCGAATTGCACGCGTGCGGGTGAAATAGTCGTGCAGATGCGCGCCGTCGTCGGTGCGGATGGCGCGTTGCAGGGCAAACAACTCTTCGGTAAAGCGGCCCAGAATCTCCAGTGTGGCCGCTTTGTTGTTCAAGAACACATCGCGCCACATCGTCGGATCACTGGCGGCAATTCGGGTGAAATCACGGAATCCCCCGGCAGAGAACTTGATCACTTCGCTATCGGTCACACGCCGCAAATCATCGGCCACACCGACCATCGTATAGGCAATCAGGTGTGGCGTGTGGCTGGTCACAGCCAAAACGAGGTCGTGATGATCCGGCTCCATCACCTCTACATAGCTGCCCAGCGCCTGCCAATACGCACTGAGCCGCGCGAGCGCTTCTGCATCCACCTCGCCATCATGGGCCAGCAGGCAGAACTTTCCATCAAACAACTCGGCAAACCCCGAACGCGGGCCAGAATGCTCGGTTCCTGCCAGCGGGTGACCGGGGATAAAGTGAACATTATCCGGCAGATGCGGTTCCACCGCGTCGATCACCGCGCGCTTGACCGACCCCACATCGGTGATGGTCGCTCCCGGTTTCAAATGCGGGCCAATCTCGGCTGCAACCGCCGCCATTGCACCCACAGGCACGGCGAGCACCACAAGATCGGCGTCCTGCACCACCTCGGCGGCGGTCTTGTGCAAGCTGTCGCAAAGCCCGATTTCATCGGCAATCGCAAGCGTCTCGGCACTGCGCGTTGTGCCTGCAATATGCGTGGCCATGCCCGCGCGCCGCATCCCATGCGCCATCGACGAGGCGATCAGACCGAGGCCAATCAAAGCGACCCTGGGATAGGGCGCGTTCATGTGCGGTCTCCTGCCATAAAGTCCTGCACCACGCTCAGTATCCGTGCGCAGTCGTCAGCAGTTCCCACGGTGATCCGTAACGCTTCGGGCAGTTTATAACTGCCAACCGGGCGCACGATCAGGCCGTTGTTGTTGAGCGCCCAATTGCAAGCCATCGCAGTCTCCTGATCTGCAAAACGCGCCAGCACGAAATTCGCATGGCTATCGTCACAAGTAACCCCTGCCGCGCGCAGACCGTCTATTAAGGTGGCGCGCTGCACCGCGTTCTCGGCTAAACACGCGTCGATATAGTCTGTGTCTAGCGCTGCGGCCTCAGCACTCGCCAAAGCCGCATCCGACAGGTTAAACGGCCCGCGCAATCTGTTTAGCACGTCGATGATCTCGCGCGGCCCGTAGCCCCAACCGACCCGCATGGCACCCAACCCATAGACCTTCGAGAAGGTGCGCGTCATCACCACATTCTCGCGGCTGCCCGCCAGCGAGGCACCGCCGTCAAAGCCCGGCACATATTCGGCGTAGGCCCCGTCGAGCACGAGGATCACATCGTCCGGCAAACCATCCGCCAATCGCGTGACCTCGGCCTCGCCAATAAACGTGCCCGTTGGATTGTTTGGGTTGGCGATGAACACCATTTTCGTGCGACTGGTCACGGCAGCCAAGATCGCGTCCACATCCGTGTGGCGCGCGCGCTCGGGCACCTCAACAGGGGTGCCGCCCGCGCCCAAGGTGCTGATCCGGTACATCGCAAAGCCGTGCTCGGTATGGATGACCTCATCGCCCGGCCCGACATAGGCTTGGCACAGAAACGCGATAATCTCGTCGCTGCCTGCCCCGCAAATGATCAGGTCGGGGTCCAATTCGTGAACACGGCCAATCGCTTGGCGCAGCCCCGCATGATCGGTGGACGGATAGCGGTGCAAGGTCTCGCCCGCCGCTTTATACGCCGCAATCGCTTTCGGGGACGGCCCAAGCGGGTTCTCGTTGGAGCTAAGCTTCACGACATTCTCACGCCCTGCCAACTTGGCAGCGCCGCCCTGATAGAGCGCAATCTCCAGTATTCCGGGTTGCGGTGTGGGACGCGTCGTTCTGCGCATGGGCCTGATCCTGCTCGTTGGCCTTATTGATTGAGAGTGTTTTAGCGCGGGCAGCGAATCATGACCAGTGGCTTGTCGGGTTTGACGCAAGTCGTGGCCATGGTGTGACCCTGTCCGTTTCGCGCGTGTTTTGGGCAGATATGCGCAAGCGTGCAGGCAGCGCAGTGCGCCAAGATCAGCCCATGACCCAGAAAGAGCTTACCGCCTACGACATCGCCGCCCCAGACTGGTCCCGCCGGATCGAGGCTTTGGGCTACCCCACCGCCTACCTCGACCTGCTGGAGCGCCACGCGCCGCCGGATCTGTCCGCGAAAGACGTGCTCGACGCAGGCTGCGGCACTGGCGATTTCGCGGTTGCTTTGCAGGCGGCGCGCGGCACGTTTCGCAGCTTAACACTACTCGACCCCGCGGTTGAGATGTTGGCAATCGCTCACGCCCGCCTGCCCCAAAGCCAGCCCCGATACGGCGTCATCGACGATCTCGCCCCCGTCCCCAGTTTTGACCTGATCCTGTCGGCCCATGCGCTGGAACACTGCGCCGACCTGACCCAAAGCCTAGCGACATTAGCGAAAACCCTGCGCGACGGCGGCCACATGATCCTGGTTCTATCCAAGCCCCATTGGTGCAACCTGCTGATCTGGCTGCGCTGGCGACACCGCATCCTACCCGCGCGCAAAGTCCGCATCGCGGCCCACCTCGCCGGGCTGCATATCGGGACCGAGCACCCGTTTCCCAGTGGCCCACCCTCGCGCACCAGCCGCGCCTATGTTCTCAGGAGGTCTCGCGGTAGAACACTATCATGAGCCAGCTCCCCGCCTATGCCGTCCATGCCGCGTTTCCGCCCGAAGCGTGCAAGAGCATCCAGTTCGACCGCCACTACTTCCTCTATGCCGAGCGTGGAACCATGCGGCTGGAAGCGGACGGACGCGTCTGGTCCTTACCGCCTGCGAGGGCGGCTTGGATTGCCGCAGATGCGCCGATCACGATCAGCATTCCGACCGGGATAACAGCGGCCTCTGCCCTGTTCGACCCGACGCAATTCACCGCCCCCAAGGCCTCGCTCAGCGTCATCGACATGAACGATCTAGCGCGCGCTTTGATCAAGGCGTGCAGGCCTTATGGGCCGGACAAACCCCAGTCGCCCTACGCCACCAGCCTATTCCAAACCCTCGCCCATCTCGCCGATGACCTCGCCGAGCGGCCCAGCGCCACATGGCTTCCGCTCGGCCAGAGCGCCGTCGTGCAGCGGGCTTTGCAGGTCACCGAAGCGCAGCTTGATGGCGATCTCGACTTCGACACCCTTGCAAAGACCCTCGCGATCTCGCCCCGCGCGCTGGCCCGCAAATTCGCCGCTGAGCTCGGCCTAACATGGCGCGCCGCCCAACGCCGGATGCGGATCATTCGCGCGATGGAGCTATTGGCCGAGGACCGAGACCTCCAGGTCACCCAAGCCGCGCTTGATGTCGGCTACACATCGCTATCGGCGTTCAATGCCGCGTTTCGCGATCAGACCTGTCAAACACCCAGCGCTTTTCGCGCGAGCCTTTCAGGGGGCGACACTGCCTAGCCAAGCCGAGCTGCCCAGCCTAGAGTTTCGCCAAACGTCCCTCTGCAAAGCACGCACCCCTTGTCCGATCCCACGCCGTTCGAGATTAACCGAGAAAGCCGCAGCCTGACCGTTGCGGGGCGCGGGACGACGCTCGGCGCGCGCGCCTTCGATGTGCTGGCCTATCTCGACACCCATTCCGACCGGGTGGTCTCCAAAGCCGAGATCCTAGAACATGTCTGGGGCGGCCTCGCGGTCGAGGAAGGCAACCTAACCGTGCAGATCAGCGCCCTGCGCAAAGCGCTGGGAAGCCGCGCGATTAGCACGGTTCCCGGCGTTGGCTACAAACTCGCCGTCCAGACTGCGCCGTCCGCGCAAAAACCCAGCCTCGCCCTGCCCGACAAGCCGTCGCTGGCGGTGATGCCCTTCGCCAATCTGACCCGCACCTCCGAGAATGATTACCTCGTGGACGGCATTGTCACCGACCTCGTCTCCGCCCTCAGCCGCCTTCCCGGTATCTTCGTGATCGCCGCCTCGTCCAGCTTTCAATACAAAGGTCGCATCATTGATCTGGCCGATGTGGGGGCCGAATTGGGCGTGCGCTATGTCCTTGAGGGCTCCATCCAGATGGGCGGGCAGCGCTTGCGGATCACCTCCCAATTGGTCGAGGCGGCCAGCGGCCGGACGCTCTGGACCGAGCGGTTTGAAGGCTCCACCGAGGACATCTTCGATCTGCAAGACCAGATCACCGAGCGCACCGCCAGCGCGCTTGAAGTGAACCTGATGAACGCCGAGGCCGACCGCGCCCGCGCCAAGCCCACCGACAGCCTGCAAGCTTACGACCTAAGCCTGCAAGCCGCCCCGATGGTGTTCCGCATTTCCGACCGCGCCGTATTCGAGGCGGCGCTAAAACTGCTCGACCAAGCGCTCGCCCTCGATCCCGGCTATACCCGTGCGCAAGAGTTGAAGATCCGCGCCTATATGATGGCCTGTGCCGCCCGCGCGATCCCGTATGAGGAGGCCCGCGCCGGGCTACCGATTGCGCGCGCGCTGTTGGAGAACCCCAAGGTTGATGCCAATGGTTTGGCCAATGCGGGTCACTTGTTGGCCTATCTGGGGGGCGAGCCTGAGCTGGGGTATCGCACGCTTCAGCGCGCCATCACGCTGAACCCAAACTCGGTCATGGCGCTCAGTTCCGCCGTCTGGATCGCGGGATATCTGGGGCGTTACGCGGACGCGATCCGGCATTACGAGCACGCCGCGCGTCTAAACCCGCTGCACCCAAATCACGCGCATTCGCTGTCTGGCTACGGCTACGCGCTTGTGGGCCTTGGCCGCTATGCCGAGGCCATCGCGGCGCTGGAGGATGCTATTGCAGATGATCCCTCCTTCGGCTCGTCCCACTGGGCCTTGATGATCGCCTACGAGCTGGACGGCCAGCACGACCGCGCCACCGTCATGTGCAATCGCTACCGCGCCCATAATCCGCGAACGAGCGTGCAGTATTACCTCGCAAACACGCCCTTCACGGACCCCGCGTTGCAAACGACATTCGCGGATGCGATGCGCAGGCTCGGGGTGCCGGAGGGGACCCCTTGAGTGCCGCGTTCGAGATCCGCGCCGAGACCCGCGAGGTTCTTGTGGACGGCAATCCTGCCCACCTCGGCGCTCGGGCCTTCGATGTGCTCGCCTATCTCGACACGCACCGGGACCGCGTGGTGTCGAAGGCCGAATTGCTCGAACATGTCTGGGGTGGCCTCGCCGTCGAGGAAGGCAACCTAACCGTCCAGATCAGCACCCTGCGCAAAGCACTTGGGGCTAAGGCCATCGCGACCGTACCCGGCGTTGGCTATAAGCTCGCCACCGCCTCGGCCCCGCCTGGGCCCAAAGGTCCGGCCTTGCCTGACAAACCGTCGCTGGCGGTGCTGCCGTTTGCGAATCTGACCGGACGGGCCGAGCAGGACTACCTTGTGGACGGCATCGTCACAGACATGATTTCCGCGCTTTCGGGCGTGTCGGGCCTGTTTGTGATTGCCGCGACCTCCAGCTTTGCCTTCAAGGGTCAAACCGTAGACCTTGCCAGCGTCGGCGCGCGGCTTGGCGTCCGCTACTTACTGGAAGGCGCTATCCAACAATCGAATGAGGTCCTGCGCATCACCGTCCAATTGGTCGAGGCAGAGACCGGGCGCACCATTTGGTCCGAGCGTTTCCCAGGCAGAACGGGCGAGGTTTTCGATCTGCAAGACCGCATAACTGAGATGCTCTGCGGCGTGATCGAGCCGACGCTGATTGTGACTGAGGCGGGCCGCGTCGCGACCAAACCAACTGAAAACATGGCGGCCTATGACGTGTGTCTCCAAGCCGTGCCATTGGCCCTGCGACCTGCCAGCGAGACCGATTTCCGCAAAGCTATAGATCTTTTGAACCGCGCCATAGCGCTTGATCCGGATTACGCGCTGGCCAAGGCGTGGATGTGCCGGGCCTACCTCGCCGCCCGCTCGTCGCGCTGGATCACCAAGGCCGAGATCATCGCCATTGACCCGCTAGCCGCTGAATTGCTGCGCGCCAACCGTCAAGACCCGCTTGTGCTGGCGTTTGCGGCGTACTTGCGGGCCTATCTGGACACCGACCGCGCAGGCGCGCTGCATGCCATCCGGCTTGCGGTCAAACGCAACCCGAACTCCGTCCTGATCCTGAACGCAGCGGGCTGGGTCGAGTATTATGCGCTAAATTTCGACGCCGCGATTGCGCATTTTTCGCGCGCCGTGCGGCTGGACCCGTTGGGGCATGTCGGGGCGCTCTCGAAACTGGGCTGGGGGTATGCGGAGTTTCTGTCGGGCAGGCATGAGCGTGCCGCCACCATCTTTGAGGGCTCGCTTGCCGATGACGGACCCAACGGAGGCAACCTCGAGGGCTTGATCGCATGCTACTGGCATTTGGGCCGAACCAGCGAGGCCTCTGACCTCAAAGCGCAGATGCTAGAGTTGTTCCCTGACTACTCCCGCAACAGGTCCATTGCGGACGTTGCGATCCGCGACCCAAGATATCTGGCGATGTTCGGGGATGCACTGGCAGGCGCAGGATTGCCGGCATGAGCGACATAGCCTTCACGATCCGCCCCGAGACCCGCGAGGTCATGGTGGACGGCAAGCCTGCCCCGCTGGGCGCACGAGCCTTCGATGTGCTCGCCTATCTCGACACGCACCGGGACCGCGTTGTCACCAAAGCTGAGCTTCTGGAGCATGTCTGGGGCGGTCTCGCCGTCGAGGAAGGCAACCTGACCGTCCAGATCAGCGCCCTGCGCAGAGCACTCGGGGCCAAGACCATCGCGACTGTGCCGGGGGTCGGCTACAAATTGGCCATTGGCGCAACTCCTACCCCGGCAAAAGATGGACCGGCGTTGCCCGACAAACCCTCGCTCGCCGTCCTGCCCTTCGCCAATCTGACCGGACGGGCCGAACAGGAGTACCTAGTCGACGGACTGGTGAGCGAGCTGATCGCTGCCCTCTCGCGGATCCCTGCGCTCTTTGTGATCGCGGGGGCCTCGACCTTTGCGCTGCGGGGGCGTTCCGTCGATCTGGAAGATGTCGGGCGTCAGCTTGGTGTGCGCTACCTTATTGACGGTGCTATTCAGCAGTCGGGGGATCAGTTGCGCATCACCGTCCACCTGATCGAAGCCGAGAGCGGACGGACGATATGGACCGAACGCTTCAATGGCACCACGATGGAGATTTTCGACTTACAGGACCAGCTGACCGAAGCCGTCGCCTGCACGATAGAGCCGAACCTGCTTTTTGCGGAGTTGGAGCGTCTTGAGGCCAAGACCAGCGATTTGGGTGCCTATGATCTGTGCCTACGAGCGGCGCCATTCGCCTACCGCATGACCAAGATCGAGGATTTTGAAACCGCCCGAGATCAGATCGAACGGGCGCTCGCGCTGGACCCGGACTATATTGAGGCGAAGGCGCTCTATGTTCGCCTCACGTCCTGGGCGTGCGCCGGCCGGTTCATCAGTTTCAAAGCCGCGCGCATCTGCGTGCCCTATGCGGAGGAGATTCTGGCAGACCCCAAGGCCGACCCGTTGTCGATTACCTTCGCCGCGCATGTGTTGGCCTATCTGGACGGTCAGCAAAGGCGCGGCGCGATGGTTGCCAAGCGCATGGCGCAAAGGCTTCCGAACTCCAGTCTTGCGTTGAACGCGGCGGGGTGGATGCACGCCTATATCGGCGATGGCGATACCGCAGTGGACTTTCTGGAGCGCGCGATGCGGCTCAACCCGCTCGACCCATTCGGCCATTTCACACTTCTGGGATTGTCGACCGCGCATGGCTGCATGGGCCGCTATGAGGCCGCGATCCCCTACGCCGAACAGGCGTTGGCCGAAGTGCCGGGATTTGGCTCCGGGCTATTGAACCTTGTCGTTTATTATTGGCACGCGGGCCGCAAGGAGGATGCACGTCGCATGGCGGCGGAATTGATGGCCCGCGAAGCGCCCACAACGATTTCCGGCTATTCCAAGAACACCCCCTACCTGCCGGGGCGCTACATGGACGATATCCTGACGGCCTTTCGCGCTGTCGGCATACCGGAGGACTAGACGTGCCGCAGATCGACATCAACCCAAAGACCCGCGAGGCGCTCCTCGACGGCGTTCCCACGCCGCTGGGCGCGCGGGCCTTCGATGTGCTGGCCTATCTTGATGCGCATGCCGACCGCGTGGTGTCGAAAGCCGAATTGCTCGAACACGTCTGGGGTGGCCTCGCCGTCGAGGAAGGCAATCTGACCGTCCAGATCAGCGCCTTGCGCAAAGCCCTCGGCGCGCGCACGATCAGCACGGTTCCGGGCGTCGGCTACAAACTCACCAGCGCCCCCGTGACACCGCCCCCCACCAAAGGCCCGGACCTGCCCGACAAGCCAAGCCTCGTCGTGCTGCCCTTCGCCAATCTCAGCGGGTCGGGCGAGAATGATTACCTCGTTGACGGGTTGATCACCGACATTATCGCTGGCCTCTCGCGCCTGTCGGGCCTGTTTGTGATCGCCGCCTCCACCAGTTTTCGCTTCAAGGGCAGTGCCGTCGACCTAGGCGATGTCGGGCGCAGCCTTGGGGTGCGCTATGCCGTGGAAGGCAGCGTGCAGCAATCGGGCAACCGCCTGCGCGTGACGGTGCAGTTGGTCGAGGCCGCCACGGGCCGCACCATCTGGTCGGACCGTTTCACCGACACCACCGACGAGATATTCGAGTTGCAAGACAGGATCGCCGCCCAAGTCGCGGGCGCTGTCGAGCCGACCTTGCTGCTGGCCGAGGCCGGGCGCGCCGCCGAAAAACCAACCGAGGATCTGGCCGCCTACGATCTGGTTCTGCGCGCACTTCCGCATATCATGCGGGTCCAAACGTTGGAGGATTTCCGCAAGGGGATCGCGCTGCTGGACGAGGCGATTGCGCGCGACCCGGACTACCAGATCGCCAAGGCTTGGAAGGTGCGCGCCTATCTTATCTCACGCGGCGCACGCCAAATCACGATGGACGAGTTCTGCGAGGTCTCGCCACTGGCCCGCGCGCTTATCAACGAGGGCAGCTCCGACCCGATGGTTCTCGCCTTCGCCGCCGTAGCACACGGGTTTGGCGGGGTGCATCAGGACGAGGCGGCAGAGGCAGCGCGCAAGGCCGTGCGCCTCGCCCCCAATTCCAGCTTGGTGCTGACCTCGGCGGGCTTTCCGCTGAGCTATGTGGGGGCTTATGACGAGGCGATTGCGGCGTTCAGCCAAGGTTTGCGCATGGACCCTTTGGGGCAAATGGCAGGCTATTGCCGGATGGGGATTGGGCTATGCCTCGGGCTTCAGGGCAAGCACGTGGAGGCGATTGAGATACTCGAGCGCGCCTATGCTGAGGCCCCGAGTTACGGATCAACGATCCAGTGGTTGCTCTGCGTCTACTGGGCCGCTGGTCGGACCGACGACGCCAAGCGGATGGCAGCGACGTTGCACGCCATGGTCCCCGATCTGTCTATCGAGGGGACAATGCCAACCTCGCCGTTTCGGCGCCCCGAGCAGCAAGCCTTCATGATCGACGCATTCAGAGGCGTCGGCATACCGGATTAGCGCAGCAAGGCGTTAGTGGCGGAGCGGGCTGCCTCCCGGCGCGCTTGGGCAGCGATCAGGGCCTCGGGCGACTTGGCGACGGGCTTGAGCGAGACAAGGCGCACGATCAAGGTGGCAATTGCAGAGGTGGTCTGAGCGGCAGCGGCGGTGTTTGTGGTGATGGTGGTCATGGGCTTGATCCTTCGGGGGTTGGTGTCTTTCGTTGGATCCAACATGCCTACCGATGGGTTAAACGTCCTTTACCCGAGCCTTAAGCGTTCTTAAGCGTTGTTAAATGCCCGCGCGACGCGGGGCACCGCCCCCGAAACGCAGGACCTTCCCCATGCTGCCCGCCCCTACCAAATCCCTGTCGCGGGGCGAGTTCATCGTCCTGATCGCTTTCATGATCTCCATCGTGGCGATGGCGACGGACATTATGCTGCCCGCGCTCAGCCAGATCGGGACCGAGCTGGGGGCGGCAAATCCCAACGACGCACATATGATTGTCACGGCGCTGTTCCTCGGCTTCGCCATTGGGCTTCTCTTCGCAGGGCCACTGTCCGACAGCTACGGGCGCAAACCGGTGATCTATGTGGGCTACGCGATCTTCTTGATCGGGTGCCTTCTATCCACCGTCACCGATACTTGGGAGGTCATGATCCTCGGCCGCGTCCTGCAGGGCTTCGGCGCGGCCTTCCCCCGTGTCGTGACCATCGCCATCATCCGCGACGGCTTTGCGGGGCGGCAAATGGCCAGCATCATGTCGTTCATCATGGCGGTCTTCATCCTCGTGCCCATGGTCGCGCCCGCCATCGGTCAAGGCGTGATCTACCTGTCCGGTTGGCGCGCGACCTTCGTGTTTCTCATGGTCATGGCGGTGATCGCGGCGATCTGGTTCGCGCTGCGCCAGCCCGAGACGTTGGCCAAGAACCGCCGCACCCCGTTCTCACCCGGACCGCTTTGGGCTGGGGTCCGGGAGGTCTGCGCCTCGCGCATTGCCGTCGGCTACATCGTCGCAACCGGCCTAATCAACGGCGCGTTCCTCGGCTATCTCAGCACCGCGCAGCAGATTTTCGTGGAAGCCTACGCGGCTGGCAGCCTCTTCGCGCTCTACTTCGCGGTTGCGGCCCTCGCACTTGGGGTCGCGTCGGTGCTGAACGGCAAGCTGGTGCTGGGCTTCGGGATGCGGCTGCTGTCGTGGTGGTCGTCGCTTGGGATCGTCGCCTTGTCGGTCGGGTTCATCCCGGTAGCGCTGCTGGCAGACGGGTTGCCCGCCCTATGGCTGTTCCTCGCATGGTTGGTCGCGGTGTTCTTCTGCGTGGGCTTCCTGTTCGGAAACTTCAACGCCCTCGCGATGGAGCCCTTGGGCAAAATCGCAGGCCTAGGGGCCGGGATCGTAGGGGCAGTCTCAACCCTGATCTCGTTGCCGCTGGCCTATGTGATCGGCCAAGGGTTCGAGGGAGGAGTGCTGCATCTGGTCTACGGGTTCGCCGGGCTGGGGATAGGGACGCTTGCTGTGATCGTGTGGACCGAGCGGGGCGTGCCGAGGGCAAGCATATAACCCAAAGCCCCAACGAAAAAGGCCGCCCCCGAAGGAGCGGCCCAGTCTGCATCGCGCAAAATACTTAGTTCTGAGCGTAATATTCGATCACGAGGTTTGGTTCCATCATCACCGGGTATGGCACATCGCCAAAGGCCGGACGGCGCAGGAATGTGGCGACCAGCTTGTTGTGGTCGACCTCGATATACTCGGGCACATCGCGCTCGGGCAGTTGGATGGCTTCGAGAACCAGCGCCATCTGCTTGGACTTCTGGCGAACCTCAACAACGTCGCCCTCTTTCACGCGGTAGGAGGGGATGTTGACGCGCTGGCCGTTCACCGTGACATGGCCGTGGTTCACGAACTGGCGTGCGGCAAAGACGGTTGGGACAAACTTGGCGCGGTAGACAACTGCGTCGAGGCGCGATTCCAGCAAGCCGATCAGGTTCTCGCCGGTGTCGCCTTTGACACGGGCGGCTTCCACGAAGGTGCGCTTGAACTGCTTCTCGGTCAGGTCGCCGTAGTAGCCTTTCAGCTTCTGCTTGGCGCGCAGCTGCAGACCGAAGTCCGACAGTTTCTGCTTGCGGCGCTGACCGTGCTGGCCGGGGCCATATTCACGCTTGTTGACTGGGGATTTAGCACGACCCCAGATGTTTTCGCCCATCCGGCGGTCAATTTTATACTTGGCAGTCGTACGCTTGGTCACGGCTGTTCTCCTCTTTCAGGTTTAAGAGGGCGTTGTCCTCTGCCCGGATTTTGCCGGGCCGACAGGGCATCCTCTTGCGAGGGCCACCAACACCAATAGAGCCGCGCTTATAGACAGGCGGGCGGGGGTGTCAACCGCTGCGCCTGGCGGGTCACAATTAGGGTTTGCGCGAGGGCCGTGGCTGATGCTTTTATGGCGGCGACAACCCCAAGGCGCACCGTTTGTGGTGCCGGAGATTTAGGAGGGCGAGCCATGCAAACCAACCCTACCGGAGAGCGTGTTTGGTATTCGAGGATCAGGCACGATGATGCCTCTTACCGATCCTTCAACTTTAGTATGGGACAGAGTCCGATGTCCAAGATTGACTTTGTCGAGGGCGTAACGCGACACAACTTTGTAGATCCCTGCTTAGCCGCAGAATATCTGTTCTTTCAATCTCACCGCGACATAAAAACGAGGCACAAGCATGCCTTCTTAATAAACGATCACTTGCTCATCGTTTCATCCGAGGTGCGCGACCTTTTGATGACCTTCGACATTGGCGATGCTCAGTTCTTCAAAGTGCCGATCCGCCTTGAAGACGGCCTCGAGCAAAGCGCTTATCCCGACCACTACATTCTCAACGTCCACGACAAAAAGCGAACATTCCTACCGGAGCATTCTGAGGACATAAAGTGGAGCTACGACAAAGTTGATGGGCAAGGGGGCAAGATAAGCGTTTGGTTTTGCATGTATAGCAAAGATATCCTTGCTGTGTCCAAAGCGGCACTTGAAGGGTTGGACTTATGGGCGGAAGACGCGGTGCCGTCGCGCCTCTTCTTTTCCGACAGGCTGAAACGCGGGCTTGATGAGGCGGGGATGAACAAGAGCAGCTTTCGTCTCGTCGAAGCGCGCTTGATTTAACGAGTATTTTATATAACATATTCGTTATGATTCTTGAGCAACCCCTCCAGCCACGCGCCAACCTCGACACCATCTTCGCAGCCCTCGCCGACCCAACCCGGCGCGCGATCTTGATGCGCCTGACCCAGGGCGAGGCGACTGTGATGCAGATCGCCGCGCCGTTCGACATGAGCCAACCCGCGATTTCACGCCACCTCAAGGTGCTTGAGACCGCTGGCCTGATCGAGCGTGAGATCGACAAGCAACGCCGCCCCGCCAAGCTGAAAGCCGCCCCCATGGTGGCTGCCGTCGATTGGTTGAGCGAGTTTCAACGGTTCTGGCCTGACAGCTTCAACGCGCTCGACGCTGTGCTGCAAACCATGCCTGACGACACCGACGACGACCCCAAATAGCCCCAACCCCGGAAAGACAGCCCCATGACCAATCTGCCCGAATACGTCATCGACCAAACCTTCAACGCCCCGCGCGCGAAAGTTTGGCGCGCTTGGACTGAGGCCGAGCCGCTATCTGAGTGGTATGGACCCGGCGTCGAGACGATCATCCACGCCCTCGACGTGCGCGTGGGCGGGCATTGGCGCAACGAGATGCGCTGGGGCGAAAACTCGATGTTCAGCCAGATGAGCTATACGGAAGTGGTAACAGGCGAAAAGCTCGTCTGGCTGCATGAAAGCACCGATGCCGACTGGACCGCCGCGCCGAACCCGATGATGCCGGAATGGCCCGTGACCTTGCTTACGACCGTGACGTTTAAGGATGTCGAGGGCGGCACCAAAGTCCGTCTCAGCCAAATCCCTCACAACGCGACCGAGGCGCAATGCGCCAGCTTTGCCGCCACGATGGCAGGGATGGATAAAGGTTGGGGCAGTGGGTTCCAGATCCTTGAGAAGGTTCTCGGCACCCTCGCCTAGAGCACTTTCGGAAAAATCTGTATTCCGAGAACTGCTTTAGATCGGCATATGCATCGCACCACGCAAGAGCGCCGCCTCGGGGCGCTCCAAACACCGTCGCGCGGTGGGGCCGTAATTTGCAGGCTTCATTAGATCGGGTCGTGCTTCCAGAAGCACCTCACGCTGACGCTCGGGTAGCGAGCTGACAGGCATGTCTTGCGGGTGAAACGTCTCGCAGGGCAGATCATTGGCCCACACCACTGCATGACGCGGCAGTAGGATATGGATGTAGCGCACGTCTTTGAGCGCGTGATCGCGGTGGATGGACGCGTCGTTTTGCAGATCGCGCGCGGCCACCAACACCTCAGTCTCCGCAAACAGAGCCTTCGCCATCGCGCCGCGCAGCAAGACCCTGTGATCAGGCGAAACGACAAGGTCTTGATCCGGGCGCTCGGCCTCAATCGCGCCAGCGCGCAAACGGATCGGGCGCAGATCAGGGCGCAGCTTCAATTCAGGCGCGGTAATGTGCGAATTGCCGATCCAGGTAATATCTTGCAGCCCATCGTCGCGGGTCAAAATCCGGTCACCGGGACGCAGGTCGGTCACCGGACACCAGCCCTGACCGTTGCGAATGCGCGTGCCCGGCGTGAAGCACATCATCGACGAGGATGGCTTGGCCTTCGCGGCGGCGACCTCATGGGCCTCCAGCACGTAGAGGTCAGTGTTTTGAGGCGGCAGCGCGTCACAGAACACCACAAGCGGCTGTCCCGCGCGCGAGGTCTCGACCAAGGTCGCAGGGTAGCGCGCCCGCCCATCGGTCAGCACGATTACGGCATGTTCAAACAGCGCCTCGGGCGTGCAATCGCCCACATCGCGCATGTGTGCTTCGTCAATCGTGGACAGCATCCGCGAGACGACCTTGCGCAACTTCTTCGGCGCGCGCGCGCCCTTAGCCCCGGTCAGTGACAAAAGCGCTTGCGGCCCATCAAGGCGCAACACCTCGCCCTGCCAACGCCACACCATGCCACCGTGCAGGCGCGCGGGATCACTGCCCGTCAGTCCGTCAATTTCCACTTGTCGCCACCGGAGCGCGAAAAGCCCCTGAACACCCGACTGTTGCATCTGCCTGCCCTCAATACGCACAAAGGTCCGCCCCGGCGGGCGGCCTCTTATTGTTGTTCTGTGGCAGCAGAATTTTTCGAAGGCGGCGCACACACACATCGCCACGCCTTCACTTATCCACAGGGGTAGCCTGTGTAGCCAAGCCTGCCAAGCCCCTACTGCGCGCGACCGCATTGATGCGGCATGCTGGCAACGCCCCAAGCCCTACGCCCACTGGACAAATTCGCCGCAAAAGGGTCAGTGTCCCGCCATGCCAAACGACAGCACCCTGCCCGAGCGGACACGCCGCTTCGCCTTCGCCTTTCCCGCGCGCGGGCTGTCATTTGCAATCGCTGCGATCTGCCTGTTGCCGATGCTTGCCGTGGCCCTGGCCGCCATGACAGGCGGGACCGAGACCTTGCAGCACCTCGCCCAAACCACCTTGCCGCGCTATACGGGCAACACAGCGCTGCTGGTTATTTTGGTCGCCCTTGGCACTGGCGCGCTTGGCACCGGGGCCGCATGGCTGGTCACAATGACCAAATTTCCCGGCGTGCGGTTTCTTGAGGTCACGCTGGCCCTGCCGCTGGCCTTCCCAGCTTATGTGCTGGCCTATGCCTATACCGACTTCCTCGACCATCCCGGCCTTGTGCAGACGGTGCTGCGCGACATGACCGGATGGGGGCCGCGCGACTATTGGTTCCCGGAGATCCGCAGCCTTGGCGGGGCGGCGATGATGCTGATCCTTGTCTTGTATCCATACGTTTATCTACTGGCGCGCGCGGCGTTCCTTCAGCAATCCGCCACAGCCTTCCTTGCCGCCCGCACACTGGGCCATTCAACATGGAGCACCTTTTTCCAGATCAACCTGCCGCTTGCACGCCCAGCCATTGCAGGGGGCGTTTTACTGGCGGTGATGGAGACGATCGCCGATTTTGGCACCGTTAGCTATTTCGGGGTCCAGACCTTTGCGACAGGCATTTACCAAAGCTGGTTTGCCATGGCCGACCGCGCGGCAGCGGCACAACTGGCGCTGGCCTTGTTGACCTTCGCATTGCTGCTGGCGCTGCTAGAGCGTCGCCAACGCGGAGCCGCCAAACACTATTCGCGCAATGGCCGGTTCGAGGCTTTGCCGCCCATCGCGCTGAAAGGCGCTGCGGCATGGGCTGCAACTGCGCTCTGCGTAATCCCAGTGCTGCTGGGCTTTTTACTACCGGTCGTCCTGCTCAGCACCATGGCCGTCGGGTCCGAGCAGAACCTGCTCAGCCCGCGCTACCTGCGCTTCATCCAGAACTCGCTTGTTCTAGCAGGCATCGCTGCGCTTCTGACCGTTGCCGCCGCCGTCGTGCTTGGCTTTGCCGCCCGCCTTGCCCCAAGACCCGGCACCGCCGCGGCCCGCGAGATCGCCCGGATCGGCTATGCCGTACCCGGCGGTGTGATCGCGGTCGGGCTGATCGTGCCGTTCGCTGCGTTCGACAATGCGGTAGATGCATGGATGCGCGCGACGTTTGATATCTCGACCGGCTTGCTGCTGACCGGATCGATCTGGCTGCTGATCCTCGCCTATATGGTGCGGTTCATGGCTGCAGCCCTCAACACCTATGACAGCGGGCTGTCGACCATCAATCCCCATATCGACGCCGTCACGCGCACGCTAGGGCGCACGCCGTTCGGGATGCTGCGGGCGGTGCATTTGCCGCTGCTGACGCCGTCGCTGCTGACCGCTGGGTTGATCGTATTCATTGACGTGATGAAGGAGTTGCCCGCGACCTTGATCATGCGCCCGTTCAACTATGACACGCTGGCTGTGCAAGCCCACCGCTTGGCGAGTGACGAGCGGCTTGAGGGGGCGGCGGTGCCCAGCCTCGTGATCGTCGCACTGGCGCTCTTACCAGTGATCCTCGTATGTCGCGGGATCGGGCGGCAAAGGGCTGTCGCCGAGCGGCATTTGCGCTAACGAAAAAGCGCGCCCCGTGATGGGACGCGCTTCATTCGCTCGGTTCAGTTGGGGAGGCTTATTCCCACCTGACCGCATTGAACACGCGCTGAGCGGCAGGCAGGTTCTTGGCCACATCCGACAGGCTGATCGCGTCGGCTTTGAAGTCGCCCAGCGAGGCGACGTTCTCAGCCAGCTCAACCCCCTCAACCACCGGATATTCGTCATTGCCGTTCGAGAAGTAGGTCTGCGCCTGCGCGCTCGCCAGATACTCTAGGAACGCCACCGCATTGTCGCGGTTCGGCGCATTTGCCGCCACGCCAGCGCCCGACAAGTTCACATGCGCGCCGTTGCCGTCCTGATCCGGGAAGACCCAACCGATCATATCAAGGCTATCTGACAGCCCACTGACATCCGTGCGGATCGCGCGGGCGAAATAGTAGGTGTTGGACACCGCAATCGCACATTCGCCCGACACAACGCTGCGGATCTGGTCGGTGTCGCCGCCTTGGGGATCACGCGCCATGTTGTCGACGACGCCTTGCGCCCAAGCGGTCGCGGCCTCTTCGCCCTCATGGGTGATGATCGCGGCCAGCAGGGTCTGGTTGTAGGTGTTGGTGGACGAGCGGATGCAAACGAGGCCCTTATAGGCAGGGTCTGCGAGGTCCGCGTAGGTCATCGGTGGGTTGGTCACCTCGGCCTTGTCGTAGAAGAAGATGCGCGCGCGTTGGCTGAAGCCGAACCACTGGTTATCACTGTCTTGCAACTGCGCCGGGATCGAGGTTTCCAGCACATCGCTGTCAATCGCCTGCAAGATGCCCGCATCCTTGGCGCGCTCGAGGCGGCTGGTATCCACGGTCAGCAGCACATCGGCGGGCGAGTTCGCGCTTTCGGCTTGCATGCGTGCGATCAACTCGTCGGCATTGCCTTCGATGCGGTTGATCTCGATGCCCGTGGCCTCGGTGAAGTCGGAATAGAGCCGCTCGTCCGTGTCGTAGTGGCGCGAAGAATAGAGGTTCAACTCAGACGCAAAGCTGGGGGCGGCGATGGCCATCAAGGTTGCGATTGCAGTGGTCGTGCGAAGCATGGAGGAAGCTCCCTTACAGTTAAATTTTTGTCCGACTGTTTTAGTCTGTTATTACGTTATGTCTGCGAACGACTCGCAAGTCAAATAATTCCTGACTGCGTTAGTCAGATACTCTGTCACGGCGTCTTACCCCCTCGTCGCCCTCCTGCATATCGGCTAGAAGGCCGCATGACCCACACCTCCCCGCCTTCAATGCTTGAGATTTTCCTCGTCACCCTGCCGGGCCTTGAGCATACGCTGGCCGAGGAAGCACGCAGCCACGGCTTTGTCGTGACCTCCATCGAGAGCGGCGGTGTAACCTGCAAAGGCGACTGGCCCGAGGTGTGGCGCGCCAATTTGCAGCTGCGCGGGGCCAGCAAGGTGCTCGCGCGTATCGGTGGCTTTCGTGCGATGCATCTGGCGCAACTCGACAAACGCGCGCGCAAATTCGCGTGGGGTGAAAGCTTGCGCGCCGATGTCCCTGTGAAGGTGGAGGCGACGTGCAAACGCTCGAAAATCTACCACGCCAAAGCCGCAACCCAACGGATCGAGACAGCGCTGCGCGAAAGCTTCGGTGCGACGGTATCATCTGAGGCCGTGCTGACCCTGAAGGCCCGGATCGAGGATGATCTGGTGACCTTCAGCCTCGATACCGCGGGCGAGCCCTTGCACAAACGCGGCCACAAGCTTGGCGTCGGCAAAGCGCCCTTGCGCGAAACCATGGCCGCAATGTTCCTGCGCCAGTTGGGCTATGATGGCAGCCAAGCGGTCGTCGATCCGATGTGCGGGTCCGGCACGATCTGCATTGAAGCCGCTGAGATCGCAATGGGCCTCGCGCCCGGTCGCAGCCGCAGCTTCGCGTTTGAAAACCTTGCGTCCTTTGATCAAAGCGCATGGGACGCGATGCGCGTGCCCGCCGAGGTCGCAGAAATCCCCCAACGGTATTTCGCCAGCGACCGGGACGCGGGTGCCATCAAGATGGCTGCGCAGAATGCTGTGCGCTCGGGCGTAACCGACCAGATCTTGTTCGCGCAACAGGGCGTGTCCGAGCTACAGCGCCCCAAAACACCCCCCGGAATTGTGCTGGTCAACCCGCCCTACGGCGCGCGGATCGGCAATCGAAAGCTGCTGTTTTCGGTCTATGGCGCGCTTGGAAAGACCCTCGCCGAGCGGTTTCGCGGCTGGAAGATCGGGATCGTCACCTCGGATGCGGGGCTTGCCAGTTCAACCGGGCTTTCGCTGAAACCCGCCGGGCCGCCTGTGGCCCATGGCGGGATGCGCGTTGTGCTGCATCACGCACAGCTTTGATCGGGTGGTGTGGCAGGGTTAACCCCGCCCTACCCACATTTGGAATGTCCGCAGGATCCACAGGTCATGCAGCCTTCAGACATATGCATGCCCGGCACGCCACATGACGGACAGGTCGCGCCCAGCCCGCCTTTCAGGTTCACCACCTGCGCGCGCGGATCGGTCTTCAGCCCCAAGCCTTCGCCCGCAATAAAGCCGATCTCGATCATGTGCCGCTCGATCACGCCACCAATCGCGGCCAAGATCGAGGGCACGTATTTACCGCCCATCCAAGCGCCGCCGCGCGGATCGAACACCGCTTTCAGTTCCTCGACCACGAAAGACACATCGCCCCCGCGCCGGAATACCGCCGAGATCATGCGCGTTAATGCGACTGTCCAAGCGTAATGCTCCGTGTTCTTGGAGTTGATGAAAATCTCGAACGGGCGACGATGACCTTGGACGATAATATCGTTCAGCGTGATATAGATCGCGTGCGGGCTGTCGGGCCATTGCAGCTTGTAGGTGTTGCCCTCCAGCGCCTCGGGCCGGTCCAGCGGGTCCGAGATATAGACCACATCGCCGTGCGGTCGCTGCGGGGCACCTTCGCCAATGGCGAGGGTTTCGGGTTCTCTTTTCTCGCCGAAAAGAAGCCAGCCTGCGGGAATCCCAAATCTCTTGGAGACTGCATCTGCCATATCCCTAGGAAGATTCTTTGAACCCGTAACCCAATTGGAATAGCGAGTCTGGAGGACCCCTAGAGCCTCTGCCGCAGATTTTTGCGTAGCGAAACCTGCGTGTTCCTGCGCCCAAACAAGTCGTTGTGATACCGTTTCAAGTTCAGGAAGCTCGGGCTTCTTATCATCCGAAACACTCAGCACGGACCCCGTCACATCATTGGGCCTGTAGGTCGTGCAGCCTTTGCAGCCCTGATCCCACGCGCTCATGTAGACGTCCTTGAACGCCTCGAAGTTGATGTCCTCGGGCACGTTGATCGTCTTGGAGATGCTGGAATCGATCCATTTCTGCGCCGCTGCCTGCATCCGCACATGGTCTTGGGGCGCAAGCGTCTGGGCGTTGACGAAATAGTCGGGCAACTCCGCAGCGCCCATCTTTTCACGCCACATCTGGACGGCGTAATCGATGACCTCCTCTTCGGTGCGCGAGCCATCTTTCTGCAAAACCTTGCGCGTGTAGGCATAGGCAAAGACCGGCTCGATCCCCGAGGACACGTTGCCTGCATAAAGGCTAATGGTCCCGGTGGGCGCGATGGAGGTCAGCAGCGCGTTGCGAATACCGTGTTCGCGGATCGCGTCGCGCACATCGACGTCCATCGTCTGCATGGCACCTGAGGCAAGGAACTTCTCGGCATCAAACAGCGGGAACGCGCCTTTTTCTTTTGCCAGATCAACCGATGCCAGATAGGCAGCGCGCGCCATCGCATGCAGCCAATCTTCGGTCTGGGCGGCGGCCTCGGGCGAGCCGTAGCGCAGCCCCACCATCAACAGCGCGTCCGCCAGCCCGGTCACGCCAAGGCCAATGCGGCGCTTGTTGCGCGCTTCCTCGGCCTGTTGCGGCAGCGGGAAGCGGGACGCATCGACGACGTTATCCATCATGCGCACAGCGGTGGCGGTCAGATCGGTCAGCTTCTCGACGCTCAGCGTAGCGCCGTCTTCAAACGCGTTATCCACCAAGCGCGCCATGTTGATCGAGCCTAACAAGCACGCTCCATACGGCGGCAATGGCTGCTCGCCGCACGGGTTGGTCGCGGCGATCTGTTCCACATAGCCAAGGTTGTTGGCTGCATTGATCCGGTCGATGAAGATCACGCCCGGCTCGGCAAAATCATAGGTCGCCTTCATGATCTGGTTCCACAAATCATGCGCGCGCACGGTCTTGTAGACCCTGCCGTCAAAGACCAAATCCCACGAGCCGTCTGCCTTGACCGCGTCCATAAACGGGTCGGTGACCAGCACGCTGACATTGAACATGCGCAGGCGCGCGGCGTCGGATTTGGCGGCGATGAAGTCCTCCACATCCGGGTGGTCGCAGCGCATCGTCGCCATCATCGCGCCGCGCCTGCTGCCTGCTGACATGATCGTGCGGCACATCGCGTCCCAGACATCCATGAACGACAACGGACCAGAGGCGTCCGCCGCGACACCCTTCACACCCGCGCCCTTAGGCCGGATGGTCGAGAAGTCGTAACCGATGCCGCCGCCTTGCTGCATCGTCAGGGCGGCTTCCTTAAGCATCTCGAAAATGCCGCCCATGCTGTCGGGGATCGTGCCCATGACAAAGCAATTAAACAGCGTGACCGAACGCTCGGTGCCAGCGCCTGCAATGATGCGGCCTGCGGGTAGGTATTGGAAATCTTCCAGTGCTGCGTAGAACTTGTCTTCCCATGCGGGCGCATCATCTTCGACAGAGGCAAGCGCGCGGGCAATGCGGCGCCACGTGTCTTCGACCGAGGTATCGATGGGCGTGCCATCGGCCTCTTTGAAGCGATACTTCATGTCCCAGATTTGCGCGGCAATGGGGGCAGCGAAACGAGTCATAAGACGGCTCCTTCGGCGGGGATCAACCGTTGAGGTTTGGGCAGAATCAGATATGCTGACACCACATATGGGGATAAACTGCGGATAAGTCCATACATCTAGTCAAACTCAGCGTTGGGACCGAACGGGTCGAGGATTTGTCAATTTGGCAAGACTCGGCACGCGCCAAGGGACCAGATGGCCAGCCGCGTCACGTTACACGGATGTGGCCGAAACGGGAAGCCGAGTTGGTGGGCGGCGGGTCGATTTACTGGGTCATAAAGGGCGTCATTCTGGCGCGCCAGAAAGTGGTTCGTCTGGATGAGGTGATCGGCCAAGATGGCATTCGCCGCTGCGCCATCGTGCTTGATCCGGAAGTCCACCGCACCGAATCCGCGCAGCGCCGCCCGTTCCAGGGTTGGCGCTACCTGACCCCTAAGGACGCACCACGTGATCTGGCCAAAGGCCGCGCCCATGAGATCGCCATGCCGCCAGAGCTTAGCCAAGCGCTTGCCGAAATCGGCGTGCGCTAGCCAATCACCAGCCCGTCAGCCAGATCGAGGCCGATCATCGCGCTCAGCTCCGCCAATGCGGCCTTCTCAACCGCGCCCCACTCGGCCTTGCGGCTGCCAAACAGCGTGGCTTGGGATCGCAAGATCGGCTCCTCCGCCAGCACTTTCAGGTGGTTGGCACGCAAGGTCTCGCCCGATGAAGTAATGTCGGCAATCGCCTCAGCCGTCAGGTTCGCCACCGTGCCTTCGGTCGCGCCTTGGCTGTCGACAAGTTGGTAATCGGCCACGCCTTTATCGCGCAAATGCGCATGCACAAGGCGGTGGTATTTCGTGGCGATCCGCAGCCGAAAGCCATGCTCGGCCCTGAAAACGGCCGCCGCTGCGTCCAGGTCATCGAAGGTTTCGACATCAATCCAGCATTTCGGCACCGCGAGGATCAGATCGGCCTGCCCGAAGCCCAACGGCTGCGCCTCGACCACATGCTGTTCCCATGCGGGGATTTTCTCATGAACAAGATCGGTGCCGGTGACCCCCAAATGGATGCGCCCGGCGGCCAATTCGCGCGGGATTTCTCCGGCCGACAGCAACACGAGGGCCACGTTCTCGACCCCCTCAACAGCGCCCGCATATTCGCGTTCCGTCCCCGTGCGGCGCAGGCTGACCCCGCGCGCGCCGAACCAGTCAAACGTCTTGTCCATCAAGCGACCCTTAGAGGGCACCCCGAGTTTCAGCATCACACCGCCCCCCGCGCGTCGACCACAACACCGGGTCGGATGACCCCGCCCACCGCCGGGATTTCGCGGCCCTGCCCGAGCACACGGGTCAGCGCATCATAGCGCCCGCCGGTTGCCACGGGCGGCAAATCCGGGCGGCCTTCAACGTAAAAGCCAAAGACGAACCCATCGTAATATTCCATAGCGCTGCGGCCATAACTGGCCTCGAACGGCAGATCATCCGCGTCGATGCCAGCGTCGCCAAGCGCCTCAAGCCGCGCCTCCATCCGCTCTAGCACCGGCGTGATCTGGGGCACATCCACGGCAATATCGCTGAGGGCGCTGAGCGCGTCCGGGGCGGAGGCTTTGAGCGCTAGAATATCGTCCAACACCGCGGCTTGTTCGGCTGGGATCGGCGGAGTGACCGCATCTTCGCGCAAGGCGGTGACGCGTTCGGCCACCTCTGCAATGCTGCGCATCCCGATTGCGGGGCCTGACGTTTCAATCGCCGCATACACATGCGACGGGTCCATCCCCGCCAAGAAACTACGGTGGGTCGGCACTGGCAGCTTGCCGCGATACCGGTCCAGAAGCGCGCGGAAACGGCGCGGTCGCCAGACATGGCGCAGCAGCGCTGCCTTGCGCCGATCGCTCGTCTCTAGCCCGCCAATGGCGGCACGCAAAATGCCAATATCGCCGGTCACTGCGCGACACGGCAAATCGCCAAGACCTTCGCGCACCAGTGCAAAAACCTCTGCCTCAGCCGAGGCCGGACGCGCGCGATCAAAAATCTCAATGCCCACTTGCGCGTATTCGCGCGGACGCTCCGAGCCCGCTTCTTGGGTCCGAAACACGTCGCCCTGATAGGTATAACGCGCCGGGTCCGCGCCGCCGTCCATGTGCATCTGCACGACAGGCACGGTGAAGTCCGGGCGCAACATCATCTCGCCCAGCACCGGGTCGCGGGTCACATAAGCGCGCGCGCGCAGGTCTTCGCCGTAAAGGTCCAGCAGCGTCTCGGCGGGCAGCAGCACAGGTGCCTCCACAGGAATCGCGCCGCGCGCTTGGAACAGCGCAAAGAGCCGTTCGGATTCCAGCCGTGCGGGCGTTGGCATAGCCTAGCCCCCTGCCAGCATTTTGCGGACCTCGGCGACGAGATCATCGCGCGGCACCTCGATCTGGCTGGGGCGGTCTTTCCATTCCTCAAGGCTGGCGGTCTCGGCAATCTTCGCGCCAAGGATCAGGTCTTTGAGCTGGATCACACCGCGGTCCGCCTCGTCGGTGCCTTGGATCACCGCGACCGGGCTGGCGCGTTTGTCGGCGTATTTAAGCTGGTTGCCGAAGTTCTTCGGGTTGCCCAAATAGACCTCCGCGCGGATGCCCTCGGCGCGCAACTCGCCAACCATCTTTTGATAATCCGCCATCCGGTCGCGATCCATAACGGTCACAATAACCGGGCCCGGTGCTGCTGTGGCACTCTGCCCCTTCATCCTGAGTGCCGCCAGCAATCGGTCCACGCCAATCGAGACGCCAGTGGCCGGAACCGCTTGCCCGGTGAAGCGCTTGACCAGATCATCATAGCGACCGCCGCCCGCGACGGAGCCGAACTGCCGAGGGCGGCCCTTCTCGTCCTTGATCTCAAAGGTGAGTTCCGCCTCATAGACAGGGCCAGTGTAGTAGCCGAGGCCACGCACAACCGAGGGGTCGATGACGATGCGGTCATGGCCGTAGCCTTGGGCGGCGAGGAGGTCGGCTATGGTTTCAAGCTCGGCAACGCCTTCTGCGCCGATGGTCGAGGAGCCAATCGATTTCCTTAAGTTTTCAATTGTCTCCTCATTGCTATCACCTCTGGACTCCAAAAAATCGACAACTTTGCCAGCTCGAGCATGTGAAATTCCAACGCCTTCGATGAATGCACCGGAAGAGTCTTTTCGGCCCTGCGTTAGCAACTCCATAACGCCACTGGCTCCGACCTTATCAAATTTATCTATAGTTCTCAGAATATTGGCTTCCCAATCCTCATGCCTAGAAACCACATCTTCAGCACCGCCTTCACCGTGGGTTCGTGGCCCAAATGGGAAGGTTTCGTCGACAATGTCTTGCCCTACCGAATGTAGCACTCCGTTCAGCACTTTGCGGTTGTTCACCCGCACGATGTAGTCGCCGCGCACAATCCCAACGGCCTCAAGCGTATCGGCCAGCATCGCGCAGATCTCGGCATCGGCAGCCACGCTCGGCGCGCCCACGGTATCGGCATCACACTGATAGAACTGGCGAAACCGCCCCGGACCGGGCTTCTCGTTGCGCCAAACAGGGCCCATCGCATAGCGGCGATACGGGCTGGGCAAGTCGTTGCGATACTGTGCGGCAACCCGTGCAAGCGGTGCGGTCAGGTCGTAGCGCAGGGCGAGCCAATCAGCGGTCTCGTCCTCCTGCCACGCAAACACACCCTCATTCGGGCGGTCCACGTCGGGGAGGAATTTGCCCAGCGCCTCGACCGTCTCAACACCGGAGGTTTCCAGCGCGTCGAACCCATAAAGGTGGTAGACTTTCGCGATCTTATCCAACATCGCCTTGCGCTCGGTCACGTCCGCGCCGAAATAGTCGCGGAAACCCTTCGGCGTCTCGGCCTTGGGGCGGGATTGTTTTTTGACTTTGGCCATGGATGTCGCCTCTTACGCATTCGGGCGCGGGATACGCGATGGCGGGCAAGCTCGCAAGGGAGGCACGACAATGACGGCAGTGTTGGAAGAAAAGATTGCACATCTTGAGAAGACGGTGGACGAGTTGTCGGACGTGGTGCGCGCCCAAGGCGGAGAGATCGCGGTGCTGACGCGGCAGGTGTCAGCGTTGATGGCGCGGGAACGCGAGCGTGGATCCGAGGGGGGCGGAGGCATTGTCTTAGGGGACGAGCGGCCTCCTCACTACTAAAGTCCAGCAGCGCAAAGCCTCCAACCCCGAACGCGGGACTGAAGGCTCACTTCGCTTTGCGGTCATCGGCGTCCCCGCCTGTACCGCGCGCCTTGCTTACAGCCCTAAGCGTTAATATCCGGTTTCTTTGCTTTCCTAAATATCCAAATCCCTCAGACGCAACCCTGCGCCTCCGGCGGGGATATTTGGGAAAGCAAAGACGGCAGGTCAGACCTCCTCCACCGTCAGCACCCCCGGCACGGCTTTTAGCGCGCTTTTGAATTGCGGGCTGATCGGCAGTCTGTCGCCGAGGCTCACATCCACCTCGCCCCCGATGCTTTCCGTCATCAAGCGCAGCTCAATCGATCCACGCGCCGCCCCTGCTTCTTTCGACATCCGTTTTAGCAAGGACGCGACATTGCTGACCGCATCCACCGCCTCGACGTATATCCGCAAGCCCAGCGCCCCGCCGGGTTGGGCCACCGCAGCATCAATAGGCTGTGCGCCACGCACCAGCATTTTCAACTGATCGGCCTCCAACTCGGCCTGCACGGTTAGGATCACGCGCGTGCCTGCTTCCAGGTGTTGGCGGTGCTTTTCCAGCGTTTCCGAGAACACCGTCACCTCATAAAGACCTGTCGGATCAGAGGCTTGCACAAACGCGAACCGATTGCCCCGTGCGGATTTGCGTTCCTGCTTGGCCGAGATCGTCCCGGCAATACGCGCCACAAACGGGCCGCGCTCGGCCTTCGCTGTGACCTCTGCCAATGTCATCACGCCTTGGCGTTTCAGCGCGCTCATATAGTCGTCCAGCGGATGGCCCGACAGATAAAACCCAATCGCGGCATGTTCTTCGGTCAACCGCTCCATCGGCAACCAGTCTTCCACAGGCAACAAGCGCGGTTCGGGCAAATCCTCGCCCGCCTCGCCAAACAGCGACACCTGGTTGGAGGCTTTCTGCTCAAAGATCGCCCCTGAATAGGCAGTCAGCGCATCGAGGCTATCGAGCACCCTTCGGCGGTTCGGATCAAGCTGATCGAACCCACCCGCACGCGCGAGATTCTCCAAGGGCCGCTTGCCCACGCGTTTTAGATCAACCCGCCGTGCCAGATCGTAAAGCGTCGCAAACGCCCCGCCCTCTGCACGCGCGCCGGTGATCAGTTTCATCGCCTCGACACCCGCATTCTTCAGCGCGCCGAGGCCATACAGCACCTTGCCATCTGCGACCGAAAACAGCGCCTCGGACCGGTTCACGCAAGGCGGGATAATCTCCAGATCGAGGTTACGGCGCACCTCTTCGGCATAGACCGCCAGCTTGTCGGTCAGGTGGATATCGCAGTTCATCACACCTGCCATAAACTCCACCGGATGGTTCGCTTTCAGCCACGCCGTTTGGTAGCTGACCACGGCATAGGCCGCAGCATGGGACTTGTTGAAGCCGTAATTTGCGAACTTATCCAGTAGGTTCCAGACTTCCGTCGCCTTCTTCGCATCCACGCCGTGCTCGGCCGAGCCCTTCAGAAACTTCGGCTTCTCGGCATCCATCGCCTCTTGGATTTTCTTACCCATGGCCCGGCGCAGCAGATCCGCGCCACCAAGCGAATACCCGGCCATTTCTTGGGCGATCTGCATCACCTGTTCTTGGTAAACGATGATGCCTTGGGTCTCGTCGAGGATATGGTCGATGGAGGGATGCAGGTTATCGCGGGCGGAAATGCCGTTCTTAACCTCGCAATATTTCGGAATATTTTCCATCGGACCGGGACGGTAAAGCGCCACCAGCGCAATGATATCCTCGATGCAGGTCGGCTTCATGCGCCGCAGCGCGTCCATCATGCCCGAACTTTCCACCTGAAACACCGCGACCGTCTTGGCCGAGGCATAAAGCTTATAGCTTTTCTCGTCATCCAACGGGATCGCGTTGATGTCGTTCAGCGTGCCCGGTTTCGGCTCGTACAGCTTGGTCCCATCGGCGGCCACATGCAGATCGCGCCCGGATTTCAGGATCAGATCGACCGCATTCTGGATCACGGTCAGGGTCTTCAGGCCAAGGAAGTCGAACTTTACCAGCCCTGCCTGTTCCACCCATTTCATGTTGAATTGCGTGGCAGGCATATCGGATCGCGGGTCTTGATAAAGCGGCACGAGGTGGTCGAGTGGCCTGTCCCCGATCACAACGCCCGCCGCGTGGGTCGAAGCGTTCCTAAGCAACCCTTCCACCTGCATTCCGTATTTCAGCAGGCGGTCCACAACCTCCTCGCGCCGGGCTTCCTCGGCCAAGCGCGGTTCGTCCTTCAGGGCCTTCTCGATGCTGACGGGCTTGACGCCTTCGACCGGAATCATCTTCGACAGACGGTCCACTTGGCCGTAGGGCATCTGCAACACGCGCCCCACATCACGCACGGCGGCCTTCGACAGCAAAGCACCGAAGGTGATGATCTGGCCGACTTTGTCGCGCCCGTATTTATGCTGCACGTAGCGGATCACCTCCTCGCGGCGGTCCATGCAGAAGTCGATGTCGAAATCGGGCATCGACACACGTTCGGGGTTCAAGAACCGCTCGAACAGCAGGCCGTAGCGCAAGGGATCTAGGTCGGTGATCGTCAGTGCATAGGCCACGAGACTGCCAGCGCCCGAGCCACGCCCCGGACCGACCGGGATATGCTCGTCCTTGGCCCATTTGATGAAGTCGGCAACGATCAGGAAGTAGCCGGGAAAGCCCATGCCCTCGATCACATCCAACTCGAAATCGAGGCGCTTTTGGTAGTCCTCGACGCTTGTCGCGTGAGGGATCACCGCAAGCCGCGCTTTCAGGCCCGCATTGGCTTGGCGGCGTAGCTCATCGACCTCGTCATCGGCGAATTTCGGCAAGATCGGGTCGCGTGTGTAGGCCTTGAACGCACACCGCTTGGCGATCTCGACGGTATTTTCCAGCGCCTCAGGCAGGTCGGCAAACAAGGTCGCCATTTCCTCGGGCGATTTGAAGTAATGCTGGTCGGTCAGGCGGCGACGGTCTTGTTGCTGATCGACATAGGCCCCTTGGGCGATGCAGATCAGTGCATCATGCGCCTCATACATATCGGGTTTGGGGAAATAGGCATCGTTCGTGGCCACCAGCGGCAGGCCCAGCGCATAGGCCAATTCCACATGCCCGCGCTCGCTTGACGCTTCGGCCTCGGGCAAACCGTTCGCACCGGGGTGGCGTTGCAGCTCTACATACAGGCGGGTCGGGAAGGCGGCAGACAGGTCGCGCAGAAGGGCCTCTGCGCGTTCGGGGTGACCTTCGCGCAGATGGCGCGCGATCGGGCCTTCGGGACCGCCCGTCAGGCAAATCAGACCTTCGGCATGGCCCACAAGCTGGTCCATCGTGACCTCAGGCAACGCGCCCTTTTTGTCCAGATAGAGAAACGAGTTCAGCTTCAGCAGGTTCAAATACCCCGCCTCGTTTTGCGCGAGCAGCACCAGAGGTGCTGGCGTTTTGCCAGCCACCAGATCGACCTGACAGCCCACGATGGGTTGCACGCCCGCGTTGGACGCGCCCTCTGAGAATTCCAGTGCGGCGAACATGTTGTTGGTGTCGGTCAAGGCCACGGCGGGCATACCCATGCTTGCGGCAAGGCCGGGCAGCTTCTTCACCTTCATCGCGCCTTCGAGAAGGGAGTATTCGGAATGGACGCGCAGGTGGATGAATCGGGGGGATGTGCTCATGCAGGCACCATATGTGGGGGGTGCGAAAGTCGGAAGAGGTTAAAGCTTAGCCATATCGCTAAGTATCTTGACGCAGCATCCCTTTGCGGCAATACTTAGCCACATGACTAACCAACTCGACAGCTTCTTTTCCGCGATCAGCGACCCAACCCGGCGCGCCGTGATCGAGCGTTTGACCCAAGGTCCGGCCTCCGTCAGCGCGCTGCACGCACCCCATGACATCGCCCTGCCGACATTCCTCAAGCACCTCAAGGTGCTGGAAAATAGCGGCCTCGTGCGGTCCGAAAAATCAGGCCGCGTCCGCACGGTCCATATTGAGGCCGCCCCCCTCGCCCAAGCTGAGGGCTGGTTAAACCGCCAACGCACGCTTTGGGAAGGTCGCCTTGACCGGCTGGACGCCTTCCTTGCCGACATGCCCGAACAGGAGACCTCGCATGACTGATTTCGCCACCTTGACCCTAACCCGGACGCTGAAAGCCTCCCCCGCCCGCGTCTTTGACGCCCTGACAAACCCCAAAGCGCGCGCGATCTGGGCTGGGCCAGATGTAGACAGCGTGGTCGAGATCGTGGACCAGCCCGATCCCGCACCGGGGGTCCGCGAAACTGCGCAGGTTGGTCCGGCAGGCAACCCTTATGTGACCGCCCATACCGACTGGATCGTGATGGAAGCGCCCGAAAGGCTGATCTATGCGGAGACCTTGGTGGCGGAAAGTGAGACCCTTGCCGTAACCCTCGCCATTGCTGAACTCAGCGCAGCCGAGACCGGCACGCAGCTTGATCTGCACCTCGATCTGACCAGCTTTGTGGGCGAAGAAATGCGCGGCGAGGTTGAAAGCGGCTGGACCCATGCCATCGACAGCTTGGTCAAACTCGTGGAGACGGCAAATGTCTGAATTTAACCCGCAACTAGACCTCGAACTGGTCCGCGACCTTGCAGCCTCGCCCGCAAAAATCTGGCGTTGCTGGACCGAAGCCGACTTACTTATGCAATGGTTCGCACCAAAACCTTGGGGCGTGGACGAGGCTGTGATTGAGGCGCGTCCCGGCGGGCGGTTCTACACGCGGATGGTGGGGCCGGACGGCGAGCAAATGCCGAATGAGGGCTGTATACTGGAGGCCACGCCTGAGATGCGCCTGACCTTCACCGACGCGCTGTCAGCCGGGTTTCGCCCAAAAGACTCCGCGTTCATGACGGCAAACATCACGCTCGAAGCGCTCGGCACCGGCACGCGGTATCGCGCGGTTGTCAGACACGCGACGACTCAGGCGCGCACGCAACATGCAGAAATGGGATTCGAAGGAGGCTGGGGCAGCGCGGCGGCGCAATTGGATGCGCTCGCCGCTACGCTTTAGCCCAAATTAGATCTGGCGCGCGGTTGCGCGGGCCACATCGCGGATGTCCGCGCGGCCAAGACCAATATCGCTGAGTTCGCGGTCCGACAGGCGCTCTAGCTGGCGCAAGGTTGTCTCGTAATCGACATATTCTTGGCGCGCAGTGTTCATGCGTGAAAAGAACGAAAACGCCTGTGCCAAAAGGCCTGTGCGTTGGGCGGGAGAGGTGTCAAAAGCGGCCATGGGGTGGTTCCGTCTGCTTAATATGGGTTATGTTTCTGCAACTGCATCTAAGCCAATGCTGCACTTGCACAATCCCGCTGAACTGCATTGCCGCCCTGCACAAACTGCATAGCTTGGCCGCGCACCCTCAAACCAAAGGCTTGCAAAATGTCGCACCTTCGGCGTAGCGTGGTCTTCGGTGGCCGCCAAATGTTCTACGCCGCATCGAGCATTTGGCCCAAATGGCAACGGTACCGCGGCGGACTAAATCCATGAAAACCACGTTTCTTCTGAACGGAGAGACCTGTTCGGCCGACACCGCGCCCACCGTCACATTGCTAGATTGGCTGCGCGAGACCAAAGGGCTGACTGGCACCAAAGAGGGCTGCAATGAGGGCGACTGCGGGGCCTGCACGGTCATGGTGCAGGACAACACCGGGGCACGCGCGCTGAATGCCTGCATTCTGTTTATGCCGCAACTTGAAGGTAAATCGATCCTCACCGTCGAAGGCTTGGCTGCCCCAGACGGCACCCCGCACCCGGTCCAGAGCGCGATGGTCGAGCACCACGGCTCGCAATGCGGGTTCTGCACCCCGGGTTTTGTTGTCTCGATGGCAACCGCCCATCTAAACGGCGCAACCGATCATAACGACCAACTCGCAGGCAATCTGTGCCGCTGCACCGGCTACGCGCCGATCATCCGCGCCGCTGAGGCCGCTGAGGCCGCGCCCATCCCCGCGCATCTGACCAAACCCTTCATTGTTCCTGAAATATCCAAATCCGACGACCCAACCACCGCGCGCCCAGACAGCAGCGACGTGCTGGCCAAGTGGTATGCGGCACACCCCGACGCGACCTTGATCGCCGGAGCCACCGATGTGGGCCTGTGGGTCACCAAGAACTTGCGCGATCTGTCGCCCGTCGCCTTCCTGAACGGGTGTGACGACCTCAAGACCATCGAGGTCACTGACACGAACATCCGCTTCGGTGCGATGGCAACGCTGACGGATGTGCTTGAGGCGATCAAACCACATCACCCAGATATGGCCGAAATGATCCGGCGCTACGGCTCAACCCAAGTGCGCAACGCGGCCACCATCGGGGGCAATATCGCCAACGGCTCACCCATCGGGGACGGCCCGCCTGCCTTGATCGCACTCGGCGCGACCCTGCATCTGCGCAAGGGCGATGCGCGGCGGGATATGCCGCTTGAGGACTTCTTCATCGAGTATCGCAAGCAAGACCGTCAACCGGGTGAATTCGTCGAGGCGGTGAGTATCCCGCGTCAGGCCGACCGCCTGAAATGCTACAAGTTGAGCAAGCGGTTCGACCAAGACATCTCCGCCGTGTGCGGGTGCTTTAGCATAACGGTTGAAGGTGGCCTCGTCGCGTCTGCCAAGATCGCCTTCGGTGGCATGGCAGGCACCCCGAAACGTGCGTCCGCTGTCGAGGCTGCTCTGGTCGGCCAGCCGTGGATCGAAGACACTGTGCGCAGTGCGATGACCAAATTTGGCGCTGATTATCAGCCGATGAGCGACATGCGCGCCTCGGCCGAGTATCGCCTGATCACCGCGCAGAACATGCTGCGGCGCTATTTCCTCGAGGACCAAGGCACCCAAACGCGGGTTCTGGAGGTGCGCGCATGACCGTCTACAAATCCACCCCGCATGACGCAGCCCCGCTGCACGTCGCGGGCAGCGCACGATACGTGGACGACATCCCCCTGCCCGCAAACGCGGTGCATCTGGCCTTCGGGCTTAGCGAGATCGCCCATGGCACCATCACCGCGATGGACCTCGCCGCCGTGCGCGCCGCCCCCGGCGTGGTCGATGTGCTGACATGGGAAGACCTGCCCGGCCATAACGACGTGTCGCCCTACCCCTTATTCCGCGAACCGATGTTGTCGGAGGGCGAGGTGTTCTTCCTCGGCATGCCCCTCTTCCTCGTGGTCGCCGACAGCCATCTGGCCGCGCGCAAAGCCGCACGTCTGGGCAAGATCAATTACAACGAAAAACCCGCGCTGTTGACACTCGACGATGCCATCGTGGCGGATGCGCGTTTTGAGGATGGCCCCCGCGTTTACGGCCAAGGCGACCCGGACGCTGCCATCGCAAATGCCGCAAAAACCGTCGAAGGTGTCTTTGAAGTTGGCGGTCAGGAGCATTTCTACCTCGAAGGCATGGCCGCCCTGGCCGAGCCGCAAGAGGGCGGCGATGTGATCATCCGCTGCTCGTCCCAGCACCCCACGGAAATCCAGCACAAAGTGGCCGAGGCCCTGCATCTGCCGATGAACGCAGTGCGCGTCGAAGTGCGCCGCATGGGCGGTGGATTCGGCGGCAAGGAAAGCCAGGGCAACGCGCTGGCGGTGTCTTGTGCTGTGGTCTCTGCACGTCTGAACCGCCCGGCCAAGATGCGCTACGACCGCGACGACGACATGATGATCACCGGAAAGCGCCATGATTTCCGGATCGTCTACAAGGCCGGCTTCGATGCCCAAGGCAAAATCGCGGGCGTCGAGTTTACCCAATACTGCCGTTGCGGCTGGTCGCCGGACCTGTCCCTGCCCGTTGCCGACCGTGCCATGCTGCATGCCGACAATGCCTACCACCTGCCGAATGTGCGCATCACCTCGCACCGCATGATCACCCACACCCAGTCCAACACCGCCTTCCGGGGCTTCGGGGGACCGCAGGGGATGGTCGGGATCGAGCGCGTGCTGGATCACGTGGCCCATGCTGTCGGGCGCGATCCTGTGGAGGTGCGCAGGCTCAATTACTACGCTGCCTCCGGCGGGGATATTTCGGGAACAATGAAGCCGGGCACAGGGGCCAAATTCGGCGGGGCGCATTCGCCTGAGGGTTGGGTCGAGGGGGCGCAAACCACGCCCTATAAGATGCCCGTCGAGGATTTCATTCTGCACGAGATGACGGATGCCTTGCTGACATCCTCGGACTACGTCGCACGGCGCGCCGCTGTTGCCGCGTTCAACGCCGAGAACCCAGTGCTGAAAAAGGGCATCTCCTTGACGCCAGTGAAGTTCGGGATCTCGTTCACGCTGACGCACCTGAACCAAGCTGGCGCGCTGGTGCATGTCTATCAAGACGGCTCCATCCACATGAACCATGGCGGCACGGAAATGGGCCAAGGCCTGTTCCTGAAGATCGCGCAAGTGGCCGCCAGCAGGTTCGGCGTGGGGCTTGAGCGGGTGAAGATCACCGCGACGGATACCGCGAAGGTGCCAAATACCAGTGCGACGGCTGCATCATCCGGCACCGACCTGAACGGCATGGCCGTCAAGGCCGCGTGTGACGAGATCACCGGACGCATCGCCGATTGGCTGGCCGAGGCGCATCAAACCACGCCCGATCAGGTGCGGTTTGAGGGCGGTGAGGTCCAAGTGGGCGAGGCCAGCTTTCCATTCGAGAAGATCATCGCCGACGCCTATATGGCGCGCATCTCGCTGAGTGCGACGGGCTTCTATGCGACCCCGAAAATCACATGGGACCGCATCAAGGGCGAGGGACGACCGTTCCTCTACTTCTCGTATGGCGCTGCGATCACCGAGGTCGTCATCGACACGCTCACCGGCGAAAACCGCATCCTACGCGCCGATATTTTGCATGACGCAGGCGCGTCGCTAAACCCCGCGCTCGACATCGGGCAGGTGGAGGGCGGCTATGTGCAAGGCGCGGGCTGGCTGACCACGGAGGAGCTGATTTGGGACGATAAAGGCCGTCTGCGCACCCACGCGCCGTCGACCTACAAAATCCCGGCCTGCTCGGATCGGCCTGAGGTGTTCAATGTAGCCCTCTGGGATGCGCCAAACCGCGAGGATACGATTTACCGCAGCAAAGCCGTGGGCGAACCGCCTTTGATGCTGGGGATTTCGGCGTTGATGGCGCTGTCGGATGCCGTGGCGGCTTGCGGCGATGGCACGGTTTATCCCGCGCTGGATGCGCCCGCGACCGCCGAGTGCGTGCTTTGGGCCGTGCAGCGCCAGCAGGCGGCGGGATGAGTTTTGACAGCACTGGATTAGCGCGTGGCATCGAGCTCCATGGCCGGGTTGCGCGGGTGCTCGTTGTCGACAGCGCAGGGTCCGTCCCGCGTGGGGCGGGCACGGCGATGCTGGTTTGGGCGGACGGCCAGGGCGGCACCATCGGCGGCGGAGCGTTGGAGTTCGAGGCTGTTAAGGCCGCGCGCCGGGGTCTGGCCCAAGGCAAAGATACGCTGCAACGCCAACCGCTTGGCCCCGCTTTGGCACAATGCTGCGGGGGCGCGGTGACGTTGCTGACGGAAGTGTGGGATGCGGCACGTTTGGTTGGGATCGACCAAATCATCGCAAGACCCCTACCCCGTGAAGCCACCACACAACCCCTGTCCGTCACCCGCGCAATCGCCAGCCTTCGCAACGGCACCACCACAACAACCCCCATCCTCGTAGATGGTTGGATCATCGAAGCAATCAGCGCGCCCACCAAACACGTCTGGATTTACGGTGCAGGCCATGTGGGGCGCGCGCTCGTCGCCACCCTTGCGCCCCTGCCCGACTACGCGATCACGTGGGTCGACACCGATCTTAGCCGCTACCCTGAAGCCCCTCCCGAAGGCGTCACGATTCTACCGGCCAAAACCCCCGCCGATGTCGTCGCACTCGCCCCGCTTGAGGCCGCACATTACATCCTGACCTATTCCCATGCGCTCGACCTCGAGCTGTGCCACCGCCTGCTCGGTCATGGGTTTTCCAGCGCCGGGCTGATCGGCAGCGCCACCAAATGGGCGCGCTTTCGCAAACGTCTCGCACAACTGGGCCACTCGGATGCCCAAATAAACCGCATTGCCTGCCCAATAGGCGATCCAGCCCTTGGCAAACACCCGCAAGCCATTGCCGTGAGCGTGGTTTCCAGCTTACTTTCTGAGCATCTGCTTAAAAACACCGCAAAGGTTGCCCAAGCATGACCCCATTATTAAGCCTCTCAGGGCTGACCAAGGCGTATCCCGGCGTTGTTGCCAATAGCGACGTCTCGTTCGAGATCGCGCTGGGCGAGGTCCATGCGCTGCTCGGCGAAAACGGCGCGGGCAAGTCGACGCTGGTGAAAATGATCTACGGTCTGGTGAAGCCCGACAGTGGCACCATGGCGCTGCACGGAGACAGCTACACGCCAAGCGAGCCGCGCGCCGCCCGGTCCAGCGGTGTGGCGATGGTGTTTCAACACTTCTCGCTATTCGAGGCTTTGTCTGTTGCCGAAAACATCGCGCTCGGCATGGAAAACCCGCCCAAAACGCGCGAGCTAAGCCACCAGATCCGCGAGGTCAGCCACAATTACGGGCTGCCGCTGGATCCTGACCGCCTTGTCGGCGAGCTAAGCGCAGGCGAGCGTCAGCGCGTCGAGATCATTCGCTGCCTTCTGCAAGACCCCAAATTGTTGATCATGGACGAGCCCACCAGCGTGCTGACCCCGCAGGAGGTCGATATTCTGTTCACCACCCTGCGCAAGCTCAGCGCCGAGGGGACTGCGATCCTTTATATCAGTCACAAGCTCGAAGAAATCCGCGCCTTGTGTGATGCGGCAACGGTTCTACGCCTCGGCAAGGTCGTCGGGGAATGCGTGCCCAAAGACACCACCGCGCGCGAGATGGCCGAGTTGATGGTTGGCAAAGTGCTGCACCAGACCAAAGCATCCGGCAATGCGCTTGGCGATGTGGTGCTGGGCGTCGAAAGCCTGAGCCTGCCATCGGCCACACATTTCGGCACCAGCTTGATGAACGTGTCACTGGAGTTGCGACGCGGCGAGATACTCGGCATCGGCGGTGTGGCGGGCAACGGCCAAGACGAATTGCTGGCGGCGCTGTCGGGCGAGGTTAAAACCTCCGCAGATGTGATCTTATTTGAGGGGCGAGAAGTTGGCCAGATGGGCCCCAATGAGCGCCGCGCAATCGGCATTCTGAGCGCGCCGGAAGAACGCTTGGGCCATGCAGCCGCCCCGGACATGAGCCTGACGGAAAATGCGCTGCTGACGGGCGTGATGCGCCAAGGCCTCGCGTCGCGGCGCTTCATCAACTGGCGCAAAACCCGCAGCTTCGCCGAAGAAGTAATCGAAAAATTTGACGTGCGCACCCCCGGTCCGGGCAATGCAGCACGGTCCTTGTCTGGCGGCAACTTGCAAAAATTCGTCATTGGCCGCGAGGTCTTGCAACGCCCCGAAGTGCTTGTTGTGAACCAGCCGACATGGGGCGTGGATGCGTCTGCCGCCGCCGCGATCCGACAAGCGTTGATGGATCTGGCGGCAGGGGGTGCGGGCGTGATCGTGATCAGCCAAGACCTTGATGAGTTGATGGAGGTCGCCGACCGCTTCTGCGCGCTAAATGGCGGTCGCCTGAGTGCGTCGCGGCCTACCGAGGGGCTGACGGTTGACGAGATTGGCCTGATGCTGGGCGGCGCGCATGACATGGAGGTGGCCCATGTTGGTTAATGCTGGCGCTATGGATATTTGGAAAAGCAAAGAGGGATACGCGCTATGATCCGGCTGGAAAAACGCCCCTCGCCGAGCAAGGCTTGGATCTATGCGACGCCGCTTCTGGCGGTCACGTTGACGATGATCGCGGGCGGCATTTTGTTTGCGATCTTGGGCAAAGACCCGTTTGAGGCGATCCGCACGATCTTTTGGGATCCGCTGTTTCACCCGCAATTTGCAGACTTCTCGCGTCCGCAGCTTCTGGTCAAAGCAGGCCCACTGATCTTGATCGCCATTGGCCTCAGCCTTGGCTTCAAGGCGGGCATCTGGAACATCGGTGCGGAAGGCCAATACATCATGGGCGCGCTGGCAGGGGCGGCGGCAGGGCTGGCATTCTACCCATCCGAAAGTGTGCTAATCTTCCCTTTGATGGTGATTGCGGGCGCGCTTGGCGGTTGGGCATGGGCGATGATCCCGGCGATCCTGCGGGTCAAATTCCGCACCAACGAAATCCTCGTCTCGCTATTGTTGGTCTATGTGGCCGAAAACATCCTTGCCTCGGCGGCGGTCGGCTGGCTGCGCAACCCCCAAGGCGGTGGCTTTCCGGGCAGCCGGAACCTGTCGCAATGGGACGCCTCGGCCAACCCTGAACTGATCGTGGGCACGGGCATGCACTGGGGCGTGGTCGCAGCCTTCATCGCGGTGATCTTTGCGTATGTGATCATGTCGCGCCACTTGCTGGGCTATCATATCCAACTGGCCGGACAGGCCCCACGTGCGGCAAAATTCGCAGGCGTGAATCCGGGGCGTTTGGTCATCCTGTGCCTCGGCATCTCGGGCGCGCTGGCGGGCTTGGCCGGATTGTTCGAGGTTACAGGCCCCGCAGGCCAGATCAGCATCGACTTCGGCGCGGGCTACGGCTTCACCGCGATCATCGTTGCCTTCCTAGGGCGGCTGCACCCCATCGGCATCCTGCTTGCCGGCCTGCTCATGGCGCTGACCTATATTGGCGGCGAGTTGGCGCAGTTCATGCTGGCGCTACCCGCCGCTGCAATCCAAGCGTTCCAGGGCATGCTGCTGTTCTTCCTTCTGGGCGTTGACGTGCTCAGCAATTACCGAATTCGCTTTGGACGACGTCAGGGAGAGGCCGCATGACACACCGCATCGTACCCTTTGCGATGGGACTGGCCATGGCACCCATGCTGCTCATGGCGCTTCACGGGCCTCTGTCACGCGGAGAAGGCTTTCTGTCGGCGCTGGTATTCGTCGGTGTCCATGTCGCGATCATCGCATTGCTGGCATTGGCGGCGCTTTTGTTGCCCGGTCGCGCAAGACGCGTGCTGCGCGCGGTGCTCGACCATTTCAAAACACATCTGCCATTGATGCTGGCCGGGGTGGCAGTCGCCGCAATCGCACTTCATCTGTTTATCCATAATGGGGTCGCATAATGGATCTGTCTTCAATCAATCCAGTTGTCCTCGTCGCATCTCTTATGGTCGCGGCGACCCCGATCTTGCTGGCAGCCCTCGGCGAATTGATCGTCGAGAAGGCAGGTGTCCTGAACCTCGGCGTCGAAGGCATGATGATCACGGGCGCGATTTGTGGGTTCGTCATTGCCGTAGAGACCGGATCACCGGTGATTGGCTTTGCCGCCGCAGCCATTGGGGCGGCTTTGCTAAGCCTAATTTTCGGCTTCCTGACCCAAGTGTTGCTGTCGAACCAAGTTGCCACCGGACTTGCCCTAACCCTATTCGGCCTCGGCCTATCGGCACTGATCGGGCAAAGTTATGTGGGTATCAAGGCACCCAGCACACGCCCCCTCGATCTGGGGCCGTTGGGCGATATTCCGGTGATCGGGCGCATCCTGTTTTCGCATGACTGGGTGGTTTATCTAAGCCTGCTGCTCGTCGTCGCAACCTGGGCATTCCTGCGCTACACCCGCGGCGGCCTTGTGCTGCGCGCTGTTGGCGAAAGCCACGATGCGGCTCATGCGCTTGGCTATAAAGTTGTGCGCATCCGCTTGCTGGCGATCATGTTCGGCGGGGCCTGCGCGGGCCTTGGTGGTGCATATCTTAGCCTCGTGCGCGTGCCGCAATGGACCGAGGGCATGACCGCAGGGGCGGGCTGGATCGCGCTGGCCATCGTGGTCTTCGCAAGCTGGAAACCGGCCCGCGTTCTGATCGGCGCTTACCTTTTTGGTGGAATAACCGTCTTACAGCTTAATTTGCAGGCAGCAGGGGCCACCATCCCGGTGGAGCTTCTGTCGATGTCACCGTATGTCATTACTATTCTTGTGCTCGTCCTGATCTCGGCAGATCGTCGCCGCGCTGCGATGAACGCGCCTGCCGATCTGGGCAAACCTTTCCACGCTGCCTCTTAACAAAGGTGGCTTCGCTGCCAACCCTCAACTGAAACAGGGAGTTTTCTTATGAACCTCAAAACCCTTCTAACCACTGCGGCGCTTGCCACCGGTCTTGCCACCGCTGCGGTGGCCGAAGATCCGCTGAAAATCGGCTTCGTCTATATCGGCCCAGTGGGCGATGGCGGCTGGACCTACCAGCACGACCAAGGCCGTCTCGCGGTCGAGGCCGAGTTCGGCGACCGAGTCGAGACCATCTTCCAAGAGAACGTGCCAGAGGGCCCAGATGCCGAGCGTATCTTGACCCAAATGGCGCTGTCTGGCGCGGACATGATCTTCACCACATCGTTTGGCTACATGGACCCGACCAACAACGTCGCGGCCCGCTTCCCAGACGTGAAGTTCGAGCACGCAACCGGCTATAAGCGCGAGCATCCGAATGTGTCCACTTACGACGCGCGCTTTTATGAGGGCCGCGCCGTTCTCGGCACCATCGCGGGCCACATGACCCAGACCAACAAGATCGGCTATATCGCATCTTTCCCGATCCCTGAGGTCATCCAAGGCATCAACTCCTCCTTCCTGCACGCGCAGAAGGTGAACCCTGATGTCGAGATGTCCGTCGTCTGGGCCTACACATGGTTTGATCCGGCCAAGGAAGCCGATGCGGCTGCAGCGCTGATCAACAACGGCGTTGATGTGATCTTGCAGCACACCGACTCGACCGCACCGCAAGCAGCCGCCCAAGCCGCGAACGAGGCCGGTGGCCGTGTGTTCACGTTTGGCCAAGCCTCCGACATGGCGAACTTCAAGCCAGAGCCACGGATCGCGTCGATCATCGACGAATGGTCCCCTTACTACATCAAGCGCGTGGGCGAATTGCTGGACGGCACCTACGAGCAAGTCGCAAGCTGGGGCGGTATGCCCGAGGGCGAAGTTGTGATCGGCGAGATCACCGCAGTGGTTCCCGATGCGGTGCGCGACGAAGCACTCGCAATGGTCGCGGCCATTACCGACGGCTCCTACCATCCCTTCACCGGCCCGATCATGAAGCAAGACGGCTCCGTGTTCCTAGCCGAGGGCGAAGTTGCCACCGATCTGCAACTGGTGACGATGGACTTCTACGTGCAAGGCATGAACGGCGACATTCCGCAGTAAACGGCTTTCGCTAGAGTTACCGGGAGGCCCCTGCCGAAAGGTGGGGGCCTTTTTTTGTTGTGCGGTAGGAGTGTGCGGTATATTTAGTGCCGTAGATGTATAGGGGAAGAGACATGTCCAAACGCCGCTCGGTAATCCCCCCCGAAAGTAAGGGGCTGCATAAGTAGAATTTTCTCGGCATGATGAACGAGGAGATTTCGAATGAAGACAAGCAGATACACTGAGGCGCAGATCATCGCGATCCTGCGCCAGGCCGA